>Ga0209064_1002316_pt1 | contig 22055 bp, 6 predicted proteins | sample Inofromicrocosms_FD_187498 | JGI IMG/M metagenome (GOLD analysis project Ga0209064, IMG submission 187498) | Mouse cecum microbial communities from Vienna, Austria - Inoculum for glucosamine and mucus D2O microcosms (SPAdes) (version 2) | ecosystem: Host-associated > Mammals > Digestive system >... | reverse complement strand
CGAGGTGTATAACTACAGCGAATTGAATATCGTTGCGGGCAGTCCCGACAACGGGTATGTCGCGTATTACGCGCTCGCCGTGCACGGCGATAAAAGCGACAAATTGACCAAAGTCGAGCAAAACGGATTCGAGTTTGTGTACGGCGAGGGCGCATGGCATCTTGTCGGATATCCCGAAAAAAGCGAACGCATCGTTTTGCCTTCGATCGTGGACGCGGGCGGTCATTCGTTCGACCGTTACGAAATTTACGACAGATTGTTTTACGGCGACGTTGCGGTAAAAGACATCGTTGTGCCTACGTCCGTTACGCGCATAGGCGAACAGACTTTTTCCGATTGCTCCGCGCTCGAGAGCGTTACGCTCTCAAACGGTATAACGTCGATCGGCAGCGAAGCTTTTTCGGGTTGTGCGAGCTTGCGCGAGATAAATCTTCCGCAAGGCATAACCGAAATTTCGGACGGTTTGTTCAAAAATTGCTTTAAGCTCGAGTCGGTAGGCGCGCCGTCGAGGTTTAAGCGCATAGGCGAACAGGCGTTTTACAATTGCGCCAAACTGCGCGCGTTCGATATTGCTCGCGACTGCGCGGAGATAGGAGACAGAGCGTTTTACGGCTGCAGGGCTTTGAAACGCATCGTACTGCCCGAGCAGCTCGGCTCGATCGGCGAGTCGGCGTTCGTCGGGTGCATAAAGCTTTACGACGTGTGTAATCTTTCGCGGCTTACCGTAACTGCGGGCAGCTATGCGAACGGCGGCGCGGCATTGTATGCGTACAGGGTTTTCACCGACGAGAAAGAGCGGTTGCCGTATCTGATAGAGAAGGGCGTTTATTACGTGGCTACCGACGGTTGGCATGCCGTCGATTATTACGGCGACGACGGCAATGTTCGTATAGAACGGTTCGTAATAGGCGATACGGCGACGGACTCGATAACCGTCGACGCTTACGCATTTGAAAATAACGAAAATATAGAATCGGTTTATGTCGATACAGCCGTTGCGCGTATAGGCGAGTATGCGTTTACGAATTGTTGCAAGCTCGCCGAGGTCACGGCGGATATAGGGGCGCTCGTCGTATCGAATTATGCGTTTACGGGCGCGCCCGTAACTTCGTTCGCGGCGCGCGGCGGAGCGCTTACGCTTATGCCGCGCGCGATGTACGGCAGCGGCTCCGGCATGAACTTCGAGTTCAACGGCGAGATGGTGACCGTAAACGAGTACGCGTTTGAAAACAGCGATCTTTCAAAGCTCGAAATGAGCGGATCGGCGTTCGTTTCTTCGGACGGCGCGTTCGCGCGTTGCACGTCGCTCGGTTCGGTTTCGCTCGAATTTGCGTCGGACGTTGCGCTCAACGAGAGAACGTTCGAAGGCTGTCCGAATCTCGCGTCGGTGAGCGTGCGCGGCGGAAACACAGAGATCGCGCGGAACGCGTTTTACGGGAATGCGTCGCTTGCGAACGTTTCGATAAACGGCAACGACGTGCATTTTTCGTCGAGCGCGTTCACGTACGCGCCGTCGGGAAAACTTGCGGTATCTGGCAACGCTATAGTATTCGACGGCAGCTCGATAGGCGGCGGAGCGAATCTCACGCTCGAAATATCCGGCTCGAGCGTAACGCTCGAGCAAAGCGCGTTGCTTTGCGGCGTAAGATCGGCGAGTATAACGGCTACCGGAAACGTCGAGATCAAGCGTAACGGAATCAATTATTCGGAAGGCGGATTGACGATAAGAGGCAACGCCGTCACCGTTGCCGAAAACGCGTTTGAAAACAAGGCGGTCGGTTCGCTCGAACTCGTCGGCAGAACGGCGACTATAGGCGCGTCCGCGTTTGCCGACGCCGGCACGACGAGCGTGATTATCGAAGTCGACGATCTGATAATAAAAGGCGAAGCGTTCAGCGGTTGCGGCGCACTGAACGTGCTGAAGCTTTCGGCGGGCAAGACTGCCGAGATCGGCGAGAGGGCGTTTTACGGTTGTTCCGATCTGCGCACGCTTGTTTTGCCTTCGAGCTTAAGACGCATAGAAGATTCGACTTTCGCGTCGTGTTACGTTGCGGAAACTATCGATATTCCGTCGGGCGTAATTTACATCGGCGACAGAGCGTTCGAGGGTTGCTCCAATGTGCGCAGGCTCGTTATACCGCAGGGCGTGAGGAGCTTGGGAACGCGCGTATTTGCCGAATGTTACAATCTCGAGTCGCTCGATCTCGGGTCGGTAACGACGATCGGCGAGCAAGCGTTTGTCAATTGCGGAACGCTCGCGACGCTCGAATTGCCGAGCGCGCTTGCGAGCATAGGCGAGTATGCGTTCGGCGGGTGTTATTCGCTGCGGTCGCTGGAAATACCCCGATCGGTGACGAGACTCGGCGGCGGCGCGTTCAGCGGTTGCGCGAATCTGCGCACGCTTGTTCTTTCTTCGGCGGATATTCCGTATTACGCGTTCAATAACTGCGCCGTACTCACATCGCTCGATATTCCGTCAGGCGTCGCAAGCATCGGCTCAAATGCGTTTTTGGGTTGCTCCGCGCTCGAGCGGCTGACGCTTCCCGACAGCTTGCAGCGCATAGAATCGTCGGCATTCTACGATTGCGGATCGCTCGTATCGCTCGCCGTGCCGAGCGGAGTGACAGCCGTTGCGGACGGCGCGTTTGCAAACTGCTCGTCTCTTAAAGAACTTGTGTTGCCGAGCGGATTGAAAACGATAGGTCAAAACGCGTTCTCGGGATGCGGAACTCTCGCCGCGCTCGAATTGCCCGACGGCGTAGTGAGCATCGGCTCGTATGCGTTTTTCGATTGCGGCGCGCTTGCCGAACTAAAATTGCCGTCGTCGCTCGCTACGATAGGGTCAAACGCGTTCCAAAACTGCGCCGCGCTCGAGAATCTCGAGCTGCCCGACAGCGTTACGGCGGTGGGCGCGTACGCCTTCGACGGCGGAACGTCGCTTGCAAGCCTTAAACTTTCCGAAAATCTCACGAATATAGGCGCCTATTCTTTCGCGCGGTGCGAATCTCTGACCGCGCTCGCTATACCGAGACAGTTGCGTAATATACAAAGCAATGCGTTTCAGGGCGCGACGCGTTTGTTCTCCGTGTATAACGCGAGCACGATGAGCATTACCGCGGGCAGCTCGTCTTACGGCAACGTTGCGCAATATGCGATAGAGGTAACGCGCGATCGCCTTTATAAGCCCGAGTTCGTCGCGATAGGCGAATACGAATTTACGCGGCTAAAGAGCGATTGGTACTTGACGCGATACTCGTCGAGTATGACAAGCGCAATCTTGCCGTCGGACGTCAAAGTCCGCGCCGATACGATCGCGAGCTATGCCGTGCATAAAAACGCGTTTCGTTCCGCGCTCAATTACGTTATGATCCCCGCCGCGGTAAAAAAGATAACGTCGGGCGCGTTTGCAAACACGATAAGATCGGTATATTACGAGGGCGCAGAGGGTAATTGGAACAGTCACCGCATAAGCAGCGATCCCGATAAATATTACAATTTCGGTTTTTGGAGCGTGTACTTTTACGATAAGTGCGCGCACAACGGCAACGAATGGCGTTGGGACGGCGGAATGCCCGTCGATCGCGATATCGATCGCGGCGAATGGATAATAGCAAAACCGCCGACGTGTACGGAAGACGGGGAGCGTCATAAGATATGCACGGAATGCGACTCACACGTTTACGACACGCAAAGCATACCGATGCTCGGACACGATTACAACGCCGACGGCGAATGCACGCAGTGCGGGCATATACGAGTCCCGCTCGAACAAGGTAAGGAGTGATCATGCAATACGGCGATATAATAGAAAAACTCGACGAGCGGCAAAAACTGCGGCTCGTTGCCGAGCTTGGCGCGCTTGCCGAGTTCGACGAAGCGCAGAGCGGCGTGCCGAGCGTAAAATCGGTCAATCTGAGCGAAATTGCCGAGCGCGATTATCCGTCGCTGTTCGGTCTTGCAAACAGTTGGAACGCGCGTGTTGTAAAACTTGTTTCTACCGATTTGAGCTATCGCGCGAGCGATTGCAATCTTATAGAAACTCCGCCCGTGCGCGTAAAGAGCAGCCCGTATGCAGAGGGCTTGAGCGAAGACCCGTTCTTTAACGGAGTGATGGCGCAGAGCATGTGCGAGGGGATAGACGATGCGGGCGCGGCGTCATGTCTTACCGATTGTTCGGTGCGTGCTGTCGACGAGAAGTACGCCGACAAAACGCTCAATAAAAGCATGGCGGCGGATATTCTCGCAAAGCCGTTCGGATACGTTTGTAAAAAGCATGCGGCTACGGCGGTATTGACAACGCGTCAAGTGCTCAATAAGGGTTGGCGCGGCGTAAATACGCAGTTCGTGACCAAGCTTTTGCGCGATAACCATTCGGATGTGAACATAATATACTCGGGCGCGTCGCTCGAGAACGTTTCGGCAGCCATGTCGCGCCGAAACGAACTTGTGCGCGATACGCAAAGCGCCGCGCTCGGCGCCGCGCTCGAAAACTATCGCAGGATCAAATCGGACGTCGATCGCGGCGCGGTGTCGCTCGACGAGCTTAACCGTGCGGTCGAGGACGGAGTTGCCATAAGCGAGAGAATGCTCGACGAAGCGGTCGATAAGGTGATAGCGTTCGCGTTCAAGTGCAAAGCCAAACGCGATCTCGGCGGAAACGCGGAAACGCGCAAAGCCGCGCTCGACGCGCAGGCTGCCGGCAGGCTCGGCGCACTCGATAAATTCCGCGCGGGGCTTACTTTGCTCGCGGCTCAGGAATCCATAGTATTGCTTAAAAATGCGGATATACTTCCGTTGTCGCGCGGGCGCAAGATAGCGCTCGTAGGCGACGCGGCGTTACTGCCCAATATCGAGGACGCGTTAAAAACGCTGTGTTCGCGCAACGGTTGCACGTACGTAGGCTGCGCGCGCGGTTACGATCCCGCCGAGGACAGGAGCGACGCGCTTATCGACGAGGCGCTCAAAACCGTCAAAGCCGCCGACACGGTAGTGCTCGTATTGGGCTCGGTTTTAAGCGAGGACAGCGCGAAACTCCCCGCCAACCGCCTCGCGCTTTACGATGCGGTCACCGACGGCTGCAAGTCGGTCGTGACGGTCACCGTCGGCGACAGTCTGCCCGATATGAGTTTCGACGATTATTGCGCAGGCTCGCTGTTTATGCCTGCGGGCGGCAAGGGCGCAGTAGCGCTATGCAACGTATTGTTCGGCATATACAATCCGAGCGGAAGACTGACGCAAACGGGCTATGCCGATACGGACGAATACTACAAATCGGTGCTCGACGGCAAAAATTCGGGCAGATACAAGATAGGCAAGTTTTTGGGTTATCGCTATTATACGAGCGGCAAGACCGATGTCAAGTACCCGTTCGGGTTCGGACTGTCCTATTCAAAATTCGAGTATTCCGGCATTAAGGTCGAAAACAACGTCGTTTATATAAACGTGTATAATAAGAGCAAAACGGGCGGCAGCGAAGTGGTACAGCTGTACCTTAAAAAGAGCGATTCCGCGGTGATCAGACCTGTACGCGAGCTTGTCGGATTTGTCAAAGTCTATCTCAACGCCAAGGAACGCAAGCGCGCGGCTATCCCGTTCGACGTGAACGACTTTGCGGTATACGATCCCAATGACGGCAAGTATAAGATCGAGGGGGGCAGATATACGCTGCAAGCCGGCGCGTCGTGCGTCGACATTCGCCTTTCCGCCGACGTTACGGTAGACGGAGCCAAACTTGCCCGAACGGGCGATAAACTGTCCGAATATCTGCCGTCGGCGTCGAACATAATCGACGGCGGGTTCGTTTTGGAGAGCGGCAAAGAAAAACCGGAAAGATTTACCGCTAAAGTGCTGCCCGATTTTCCGTACGAAAAACTGTTTTTGGACGAGTTCGGCGCGGTGGACGACGACGAAGTAACGCCGGACGAGCGCGAAACGTTCATAGCTCACGATGATGACGACAGAGCTAAATACATAGGCGCGGGCGTGCCCGCGGCGAAGATATACGACGACGTGCGCGCATATTTCGCAACGCAAGGCTTGGCGTTCTCGCCGCATTCGCTGCGCGATCTGCTGTCGGCGATGGCGTGCTCGCGGCTGATATTCGTGTGCACCGAAAACCGAGAACTGTTCGCCGATCTCGTAAACACGCTCGGCGAGTTTTTCGGCAGCAATACCGTTACCGCTTCCGCGCTCGTAGAGCATGCGCGCGATCTGTTCTTGACCGAGGACGGAACGCCCACGCCTCTGTCTCGGCTCGTCGAATCGTCGCGCGAATTACACACCGCCGCGCAGATAGTCGGATTCGACGACGTTGTGCCGTCGGATATAAACTGTTATTTCACACCGTTCATACGATACGTCGGCAATCCCGAAAACAACCGTATCACTTACGGCGGCGGAGAAGAAACGCTCGACGCCGCGCCCAATATATGGTTCTTTATGCGCGTGGATCCCGAGGGCGCTTCCTCGGTGCCCGAGCATATAGCAAACATATCGTCGCTTTACGTGCCCGAGCTTGCGCGTTGCGAAAAGACTTATTCCGCCGAGCGCGCCGATATAAACGTATATAAATTCGTGTATGCGTTCGAGCAAGCGGAAAGCAAGTACGAGCTTGACGAGGACGGTTGGAAACGGATCGACAGACTTCACGAATACGCGGCGGGAAAATCGCGCGTGGATATAGGCAACAAACTGTGGTTGCAAATGGAAAAATACACTTCCGCATATATCGCGCTCGGCGGTGCGGATACCGTTCTCGACGCGGTCGTGGCGTCCAAGCTTTTGATACTGTTCGCGCCCGCGCTGAAGGGCAAGCTCACCAAAGCGGACGGCGATACCGCTCAAACGCTCGAAAACATATTCGGCGAGGACAAAATACGAAAGAGCAAGGCTATAGCAAATATGCTCGGACTGAAAGCATCCGCGCTTTCGCAATGATCGGTGACGAGGAGGTCGCGATATAAATACGCTGTCTTACAATTTAATATGCGACGATATTATGCAGACCCTTTGGAAAAATTTGTCATCGGGTTGGGCGATACTTGTCTATGCCGCTATCATTCTCGTTTTGGTGATAGGGCTTATCGTCGCGTTCATGATCTCCGATTCCAATGGCGGCAAGACCGATAAAAAGAACGACGTCGCCCACTCCGTCGAAGCAATCAAAGATGGGCGTGGATCGAGCGGAGAGGAAGGGAAGAAAGACGCGACGGAGGAAGGGAACAGGTTTCCGACGCTGACGGGTATAGACGCGGAAAGTCGGAAGTATATGCGCGACGACTACGACGATAATATAACGTTAAAAGAGATGTGCGAGAGTTTTCGGAACTTTGCGGCGTATAAGCAGAAACTGTACTACGATATACAAGACATACGGCGGTTCATAGCCGGGCTATCGGTGTCGCATATAATGATCTTGCAGGGCATGTCTGGCACGGGGAAAACGAGTTTGGCGTACGCGTTCGGGGAGTATCTGGAAAACCCGTCGACGGTAATACCGGTACAGCCGATGTGGAAAGAACGCACGGACCTGTTGGGATATTACAACGAGTTCACGAAACGGTTTAACGAAACGCTGCTGCTGCAAGTGATGTACAAAGCGAACTACAGCAAGGATATATACGTAACCGTGCTTGACGAAATGAACATAGCGCGAGTGGAGTATTACTTTGCGGAGTTTCTGTCGATGCTGGAAATACCCGATCCGAAGAAGAGATACTTGGGCGTGGTGACGGATAAATGGCAGAACGATCCGAAACAGTTTAACGAAGGGAATATACGGTTGCCCGACAATATGTGGTTCATAGGCACGGCGAACAACGACGACAGCACGTTTGCAATTTCGGATAAGGTGTACGACCGCGCGATGGTAATGAACTTGGACAGCAAAGCGGAGCCGTTCACCGCGCCGCGAGTAAAGCGGACGCATATATCCGCGGAGAAGTTCAAGGAGCTTACGCAGTCGGCGTTGAGAGAATACAAGATGACGAAGCGAAACGCGCGGCGATTGGATAAGCTGGACAAGTACATGATAGAGACGTTTCACACGACGTTCGGCAATCGAATAATGAAACAGATAAGGACGTACATACCCGTATACGTAGGTTGCGGCGGAGAAGAGCTTGAAGCGTTGGACGACATACTTGCAAAGAAGGTGTTGAGAAAGCTCGAGATGCAAAATCCCGTGTACATCAAGAACGCCGCGGAAGGGTTCTGTATGTACCTCGACGAACTGTTCGGCGCGGACAGCATGCCGCAATGCAAAGCCTTTATGCGCAGACTCGCCAAAAATGCTTGATAGGCGCATGATAAAATCACTGAAAGGAGACTGCCGTGGTTAAACGTAAATCCATATTGATAATGGGCGTTGTGCTGCTCGGGATAGTGTCGGCGCTCGGCGCGACGCTTGCGCTTTTGGGCACGGGCATCGTCGGCGGCAGCGCGCAGCCGCTCGTGTTCACTTCGGCGTCGGTCGAGGCCGAATATACGGGCAATGCTGTTATGAGCGATAAGTTCGAGATCACGAGCGGAAAACTCAAGGACGGACACACCGCGTACGCCGATATGTCGGGCGCGCAGACGGAAGCGGGCACAAGCGACAACGCTTTCACGGTCACCGTGCTCGACGAACGCGGCAACGACGTTACGGACGAATACGAATTCGACTGCGTATACGGAAAACTCACGGTATTGCCGCGCAAGCTCGAACTGAAATCCGGCGACGGCAGCAAGGTTTACGACGGAACGGAACTTAAGATAGAATCTGCCACTGTAGCGGACGGCACGCTCGCCGCGGGTAACGAACTTGTATATACCTATGTGGGCGGAATAACGAAATGGGGCGAGGCTGAAAACGTGTTTTCGGCGCGCGTGATCGACTCGAAAAAGCGCGACGTAACGGCTAACTACGCCATTACGTACAGTTACGGCAAACTTACCGTAACGAAGCGTAAAATCTCCGTCACTACCCAATCGGCGGAAAAGCAGTACGACGGCACGCCGCTCACCGCCGACGGCTGCGACGTTTCGGAAGGCTCGCTCGCGGACGGGCATGAGATAGAGCTTAGTACCACGGGAACGATAACCGCCGTCGGCGTTGCCGCAAATACTTTCGAGATAAACATACGGGACGCAAAAGGCGAGACCGTCACCGAAAACTACGAAATAACGCCCGTGCGCGGCACGCTCACCGTAACCAAGCGCAAAATTTCGATCGCTACCGAATCGGCGGAAAAGCAGTACGACGGCGCGCCGCTCACCGCCGACGGCTGCATTGTAACGGGCGGTTCGCTCGCGGACGGGCATGAGATAGAACTCGATACTACGGGAACGATAACCGATGTCGGTACTGCTGCAAATACGTTCGGTTTGAACATTTCGGACGCGGACGGAAACCCCGCGGCGGAAAACTACGAGATAACGTCCGTGCTCGGCACGCTCACCGTAACCAAGCGCAAAATTTCAATCGCTACCGAATCGGCGGAAAAGCAGTACGACGGCACGCCGCTCACCGCAGGCGGCGGCAGCGTAACGGACGGATCGCTCGCAGAAGGGCATAATATCGTATTAACGGTTACGGGTACTATAACCGATATAGGCTCGACGGGAAACACTTTCGATGCGGCGGTGATAAACGCAGACGGACGCGACGTTACCCGAAATTACGAAATAACGTCGGTACGCGGCACGCTAACGGTGACCAAGCGTATTTTGACTATCGTTACCGCATCTGCAAAGAAACAGTACGACGGCACGTCGCTCGTCAATCGAAATTACACGATAACTCAAGGCTCGCTTTTGGCAGGGCATGTGATAAGTTTATCGTCTGTTTCGAGCAGAACGGACGCGGGAATTGCCGATAATCTGTTTGAAATATCGGTTATGGACGTGGGTGCGGATGCGAGCGAGTATTACGAAATACGTCAAGAAACAGGCGTGCTCGAGGTTGTACCCGCGATAATAATCGTTCAAACCAAATCGGCGAGCAAAGTATACGACGGTTCTGCGCTCACGTCCGATTCGTGGCGCGTGCGTATGCCCAATCGCGATACCGTCTACTCGACGGGCGGACAAAGCATAGGGCTTTACAAAGACGATCTAATAACGGTCGCGCTTTTCGGCACGCAGACCATAGCCGGCTCGAGCGATAACGACTGCGTGTTTCGCGGCATAACGCGAAACGGCGAGGACGTGAGCAAAAACTACGAGATACGGTACAGTTTGGGTATCCTCACCGTAACTCGCAGACCGATAACCGTTACGAGCGCAAACGCGTCTAAAGTATACGACGGCACGCCGTTGCAAAACACTTCGTGGAACGCGGCGGAAAACGTCACTTCGGATACCAAAGTCGTTGCGGGCGAATCGATATCCGTGAAAGTAACGGGTTCGCGCACGGAGATCGGCGAGAGCGCGAACACCATTTCCGAAGTTACGATAACAAAGGGCGGCGTCGACCTTACGGCGAACTACGATATTTTGCGCGCGCCGGGGTATTTGCTTATAACTAGCGGAAAAACAATGATGGACGATCCCGCGGAGCCGCCCGACATTGTGACGCTGCGGTTGTTTTCCTATGTCGACAACAGCAGGATATATTTGCGTTCGGGAAGCTACGGCGAGTATAACGGGCACGATTTCGACGCCGCGCGAGAATATACGGGCGCGCCCGCGATGAGCTATTTGCCGACCGACGCTTTGGCGCGCGGCGGCAAAACTCCGATAAACGTTTCGATCGATTTGGTTTTGACCGATTTCATGTTGCCGTATTTTGCGGTGTACGACAATGAGTTGCCGCAGCCGAGCGACGTGCGATTCGATTCGGATAAAAAACTGTACGATGCGGCGTACTATTCGTACGACTATCTGTCCGATAACGGCGCGTACATAAAAGGACTCGCCGCGGCAAGCGACGAGGAGATCGCGTACCGTGCGTTCGTCAAGCAAAACTATCTTTCCGTTCCCGATTCTACGCGCGCGTACTTGGATCGGTATATTACCGAAAACGGTATAAACCGCGGCAGTGCGACTCTTATCGGCGACGTCGCGGAAGTCGTGAAAAATTCGGCGGAATATAAGTATCTGTTTCCCGCGGAACTGAACGAAGCGGACGACTTGGTCGTTGCGTTTTTGCGCGACATTAAGCAGGGCGTGTGCCGCCATTATGCGGCGGCGGCTACGCTTATATACCGCACGCTCGGCTACCCCGCGCGCTATACTAACGGTTATGTCGGAAATACCGCGGCGGGGAAATGGGTGGACATAAAAGCGAAAAACGCGCACGCTTGGGTCGAGGTATATATCGACGGCGTCGGCTGGATACCCGTGGAAGTTACGGGCGCGTCGTTCGACGATTCAGGCGACGGTAACGGCGGCGGCGCAAAGCCGTCGGTAGACGACAACACCGTAAAGCCCGTCGATTGTTTCAAGATGTACGACGGCACGCCGCTGACTCCGCGGAACGAGGTGCAGGGTTTGACGAAGTATACGGCAATGGGCTACACTTATACGGTGTCGGTATCCGGATCGCAAACGGATATCGGTTACGGTTCGAGCGTGATAGACCGGCTCATTCTGCGCGATCGGAGCGGCGCGGTGGTGCTCGACAAAAACGGCGATAATATCACATGTTACGAGTCCGATATGAAAAATCTCGCGTTCGGCGAAGGCAAACTGCATGTGTACGAGTACGAGATTTCGGTAAGCTCGGGTAGCGACGTTAAGACGTACGACGGCACGCCGTTGTATTGCGATAAGTTTACCGTTACGGACGGCGCGGAAAATCTCGCTTTGCGCGGGCATACGCTGAGCGTGAGCGGCTTTACTAAACATAAAGGCGTCGGCTCGGTGTATAATCTCATGACGGTAAAAGTTTTGCAAGGCGACGAGGACGTTTCGGTGCGTTATCACGTAAATTACGATTACGGCACGCTCACCGTCAACGCCGTGGAGTTCACGGTGCGGGCGGGCAGTAGGACCGTTACCAAAGCCGAACTCGACGCGATGGGCGGCACGCTCACTTGCGACGAGTACTCGCTTTTTTATAACGGCGTCGAAATGAGTTTTGAGGAGATCGCCGCTGCGTGCGGACTTGATAATTTTACCGTCGAAGTGAAGATATCCGGTTCGCAGTCAAAGCTCGGCAGCGCGGACAACATTGTGGAATCCGTGACCGTGCGCGACGGAAACGGCGAAAACGTGACGTCGCTGTTCAGAATAACCGACGAAGTGGGAAAGCTCGTCGTAAGGAGGTAAAGGCTCTATTTAATGTTATACACCGATTATTACAAAAAGTTTTCAAAGCTGGTAGCGGCAATGACCTTTGTCAAGCGTCATTGGATCCCGATACTTATAGCGGCGGCAGCGGTGCTCGCAACAGCCGTAACTTTGACGTCCACAAAAGGTCTGGTGTATGACAAGACTGCGCCGCCGCAGAACATAACATACGGCGAAGAGTTCGTTTATTCTGCGGGCGCGTTTATGAGCGGCAAGGTAGCGTACGAATTCCGCGCGGACGGCAGCGACGAGTGGACGAGCGAACGCCCCCTGCGCGCGGGCAAATATTACGTTCGCGCATTGTCTTACCGCGCGTTCGGCATCGCAAGCTACGGCAACGAGCACGGTTTTACGATCATGCCCAAGCCCGTCGACGTAAAAGTCGCTGACAGAACGATTTTCGGCGACGCGCCGCAGGTGTCGGCGGAGCTTTGCTATGACGATACTATATCGTGCGACGGGTTTGCATACGGCAATTTGGCGTTGACAGAAACCACGGTGCGCGCTATACTCGGCAGCGTTAAAATAACCGACGCCGACGGCAACGATGTTACGGGTTCGTATACTCTCAACGCGCCCGAGTACGGCATAACTTTTGAAAAGCGCGCCATTCGCATAACGGTAGAAAAAACGGAGATCGCGTACGACGGAAACCCTCACCGTTTCGGCGGGTTCGACGTAACGCAAGGTTCGCTCGCCGAAGGCGACGTTTTGACGGCGACGTTCGATTCGACGGTGACCGAAGTCGGCTCTATAGACGTAGAACCCGAATTCGTCGTCACGAGCAAGGAAGGAATCAACGTAACCGGCAATTACGAGATAGACGTGCGCGCAGGCAAGCTCGAGATCACCCCGCAAGTGCTCACCGTAAAAACCCCGAGCGCGTCGAAGGTGTACGACGGCAAAGAGCTGTTTTGCACCGAGGGCTACGAAATAATAGGCGGAAAGCTCGCGGACGGGCACGAGCTTGTTTTGTCGGCAAACAATTACTCGCGCATAACGGAAGCGGGCACGGAAAAGAACACGCTCGCGTTTACCGTGTCAGACGGCGGCGACGACGTTACCAAAAACTACGCGATCGCGCTCGTGGCGGGCACGCTCGAGGTCGTGAAGAAATCGGCTCTCGTCACGACTGGAGACAAATCTTGGGTGTACGACGGCGCGGCTCACGGCTTTGCCGCTCGCGCCGACGTTTCTGTAGACGGTCTTTTGAAAGAACTCGGTCACGATTTTTCGATAGTCGAATACGCTACGATCACCGACGTCGAAAAAATCGCAAATACGGTAAAGATAAAAATTACCGATAAAAACGGCAAAGACGTTACCGAAAATTACGCGGTCGACAATACGACCGCAGCGGGCGCGCTCGAGATAACTCGGCGTGCCGTAAAGATAAAGACGAACGATCGCACTTGGGTATACGACGGCGAAACGCATTCCGACGACGGCTTTGCGCAAACGGCCGACAGCTTGTACGGGTTTGTCGCCGGACACGTATGTCAAGCGTACGGTGCGACGCAGATGACCGACGTTATTTACGACGGCGGAACCGTCGGCACGGCGGATAACGTGTTTGCGGTGACAGTCGCGTCGAACGGGAAAGACGTCACGTCCAACTATAAAATAGAATACGTTTACGGCAAGCTCAAGATCGTGCCGCGTCCCGTTACGGTCAAAGCGGACAGCGAGTCGCGGGTCTATAACGATATGCCGCTGTCGGTCGATCGCGTTACGGACGTAACGCCGAGCGGCGCGGGCGGCGGCTTGCTTAAGAGCAAGGGGCATTATTTCTCCGCCGTTTGCAGCGGCGAGCAAACCGACGTGGGAACGTCGTATAATGCCGTCGTTTCCGTCGATATACTCTGCGACGGCGTTTCGGTAAAGAGCAATTACGCTGTTTCGGTGTCCGACGAGCGCGGCGAGCTTACGGTCGCAAAGCGCCCGATAACGGTAGTCACTGCGAGCGAGCAATGGATGTACGACGGCAAGGAGCATAGCAAAAACGTCATTACCGCAACTAAACCGTACGGCGGCAACGACCCCGCGCTCGTGTCCGATCATGAGATTTCCGCGCGCGGCAATGCCGGCGATTACGCCGTCATAACGTTTGTGCGTTTCGACGGCGACGAAGTAGCAGGTATAGCAAACACTGTCACGCCCGTAATAAGATCGGGCGACGGCACGGACAAAACGGGAAACTACGAGTTTTTCTACGAATACGGCACGCTCACGGTAACGAAGCGTCCAGTGACGTTAAGACCCGCCGACAAAGGTAAAGTATACGACGATACGCCGCTTACGGGCAGCGATATCGAGGTTTTATCGAAGATCGGTTTTGCCGACGGCGATCTGCCGAGCGCGGTATGCAACGGCTCGCTTACCGACGTGGGTACTACGGATAACGAGATAGTAAACATCATAGTAGTGCGCGATAAAGACGACGTTACGGCTAACTACGAGTTTACGTTTGAAAAAGGCAAGCTCACGGTCACCGTGCGCGAGATCACCGTGACGACCGAGGGGCGCACGTTTGTTTATAACGGATACGAGCAAAGCAACGAGGTTTATAGTATATCGTCCGATTACGCCGACGGCGCGCTCGCAAACGGGCACGAGCCGCGCGTGACCGAATGTGCCGTCATCAGATTCGTCGAGCAAAATCCCGTAGAAAATAAGATCGTGATAGTAATCGAAAAGGGCGGAGAGGATAAGACCGCAAACTATAAGATAGCGTATGATTACGCTCATCTATACATGGATCGATTGATCGTGCGTGTAACTTGCGGCAGTCGCGGCGCGTACGGCGACGGCGATTGGGTGTACGACGGAACGCCGCATACATGGACCGAATTTGAATTGAAGTCATGCAACGCCGACGTCGATATTCCCGATTTCGATATTTTCGAGTTCGATCCGAACAAACCGTGTTCGAGCATAACCGACGTATTATATAATGACGACGGTACGGTGGGCAGTGCCGCCAACGTTTTCGGTGTTTCGGTCGTTGAGATCGTTAACGGCGAGCGTTCGGACAGATCGAATAATTACGAGTTGGAATATATCGGCGGAAAACTGACGCTCAATCCCCGACCGGTGACGGTAACGTCGGCAACAGCCGAATTCGTTTACGACGGGCAATATCACTCGGCGGAAACTTTGAGCGACGGCAGTATAACGTCCGAGTATTCGCCCGCTATAGTTGGCGGGCACGGCGTTACCGTGACCGATCATACTCAAGTGCGCGACGTTGTGCGCGACGCGGACGGCAACGTTGTAGGCGTCGAAAACGAAATATTCGTTGCGATAACCGACGGAGACAAAGACGTTGCGTTCAATTACGAAATAACGTACGAATACGGCACGCTGACCGTCAAGCCGCTCGAATTGACGATTTCGACGAGCAGTAAAACTTGGGTATACGACGGCAATCCGCACAAAGCGGAAGAATATACGTTGTCGCCCGAAAATATCCCCGATGCGTGCGCAGTGGACAGCACGCGTTCGGTCGCGGAAATGACCGACGTTATCAGAAACTCCGACGGGAGCATAGGCGCTATCCCGAACGAGTTTTACGTTGCGATCACGCGCGACGGCGCGGATGCGAGCGATAATTACGAAATAAAATACGAGTACGGCGCGCTCAAAATAGAGCCGATCGTAATATACTATTCGACGGGCAGCGCCGAAAAATATTTCGACGGCACACCGCTCGTTTGCGCTACTGCGAGCATAGACAACGATCCGTTTGTTTCCGATCATGCGTGCGAGATAGCGGCTACGGGAACGATCACGTTCGCAGGCTCTGTGAAAAACGACGCGACGATCACCGTCAAAAGCGGAACCGAAGACGTTACTCACAATTACGAGCCTACGCCGAGCGCCGCGCCGTACGGTATAGGAACGCTCACGGTAAAAGCGGTAAAGATAAAAATTACGACGGAAAGCGACAGCAAAGTTTACGACGGCACGCCGCTGAAAAAAGAAAAGTATTCTTATGCCGTGACCGAGGGCGAAATGCCGAGCGGGCATATTTTTAATGTGAAATTCGGCGATGGGCGGACCGACGCGGGCAGCTCGGATAACACCGTGACCGTAAAAGTCATGTGCGGAGCCGACGATATGACGCGCGGTTACGAGTTTGAATACGAGTTCGGCAAACTGACCGTGAAGTTTCGGAAAATAATAATCACGACGACGACCGAGGTTTGGGAGTACGACGGCAAACCGCACAGAGGCGACGTGTTGTCTATAGGCGGCGACGGTTTAGCTAGCGGTCATACGTATAAGAAGCTTGGATTCACTGCGCCCATACCCGTGATTTCGGGAATAAAGAATCAGATTTCTGTATACATCTTCGATGAGGCAAATAACGACGTTACGAAAAATTACATAAGAAATTTTATTTACGGCACGCTTACCATTACGCCGCGCAAGATCACGATAACTACGTCGAGCGCGAGCAAGATGTATGACGGAGAATTTCTGTCCGCGCCTGCTTTCGAGATAACGGCGGGAACGCTTGCCGACGGTCAAACCGCATCCGTGCTCATCGATACGGAAACGAAGATCAGATATTTCGGCACTGCGGAAAACAGATTGCAGATTTTGATCAAAAACGGTATACGCGCCGTTACTACAAACTACGATATTACTTGGAAATACGGCGAACTCGAGATAACGAAACGCCCCGTAACGATAGAGACCGCGTCGCATAAATGGCAGTACGACGGCGCGCAACATTACGATAATCACGGCGACGCAGGTTTCGGCTCGCCCAATCAAATAGCGGAGTGCGACGAGATAATCGGCGAAAACTATGCGACTATAACCGATGTCGGAGAAAAGCCCAACACGTTCACTGTCAAAATCTATTCGGACGGCAAGCAAGACGCAGAACACGACGCAACGGCAAGTTATTCGTTTAACGCAGACGAAATAGTCTACGGAGTTCTCAACGTTTACGAAGTTTCGGGCGGCGGTGACGGCGACGGCGACGGCGACGGAAACGGAGGCGGCGGCAACGGCGGCAGTTCGGGCGGAGGACAAATAGGCGGCGGCGAGATAGGCATGCCGGAAGGCGGCGACGGCGACGGGAGTGCGGTCATACTGTCGTTCAAAACGAGCTATGCGGGCGAACTGTATATGCGTCAACGCAGTTTCGGCGATTACAGACTGAATAACAAAGTTGTATGGGGTCAAGCGAGCAATTACGCATATACCGTGCCGCACGATACAAATAGATACGCGTTGTCGTATCTTACGAGTATCGCGCTCGAGAATTCCGGCGTCGTTGCGCGCGATGTGGAGATCAAGCTCGAAAACATTGCGTCGTACGTATTGCCGTACTACGCCGGGTTCGGCAGCGAAGTGCAAACGAGCGACGTGTTGTATGCCGGTGCAAGCAAGCAATATACCGCATCGTTCTATCCGTATGAGTTCGGCGGAGTACTGCCGTCCGTTCCGCAAAGCTATGCCGCGGCGGAACGAAAATATTACGAGTTTGTCAAGGAGAATTACTCGAATATTCCGCAAAGCACTCTCGAATATATGCGCAAGGTCATTGCAATGCAAAAGTTCGACGAGAGCAAGAGGAACGGCACGGTCGCCGACCGGTTGTCGCTCATCGAGAGCGTTGCTCGGTATATTCGCGGCGCAGCTACGTACAACATGCAGTATAACAGAGCGCTCGACAGCGAGAGCGACCCCGCCGTGGAGTTTTTGCGCTCGTATAAAGAGGGCATATGCTCGCATTACGCCACGTCCGGCACAATGCTGTTGCGCGCGCTCGGTTTTCCCGCGCGTTATACTACGGGCGTGACTGCGCGTTCTGACGGCGGCGGCGAGTGGCAAGAGGTGCGCGCCGCCAACGCGCACGCTTGGGTCGAAGTGTATATCGAGAGCGTCGGGTGGATCGAAGTAGAAGTTACGGGCGGCGGCGACGACGGCAGCGGCGGAGGTAACGGTCCCGGCGACGGATCGGGAAACGGTGAGACGTCAAAAAGCTTTACGGTAAAACCGCTCGACGTTTTCGTTGAACAGGGCAATGTCGCTCGACCCGAAAACGCGGTTGTGGAAGAAACGGGCGCGCTGCAGTCTTGGCTTAAAAAGGGTTACAGTTATACGGTCGAAACGGAAGGCGAACAGAGCGCGCTCGGCACGAGCGCGAGCCGTATCACCGAGTTTAGGATATACGATCCGCGCGGCAATGACGTGACGGACGAGTTCGACATAAAGTTTGCGACGGGCAAGCTGTGCGTCACAAAGCCGCAGGTCAAGCTTTATATCTACGGCAGACAATCGGTCTACAACGGAAACGGCGTGTATTTCGACGACTACGACTACGACTACGACACGGACGATCTGCCCGCAGGTTATACGATAGAGCTTGCGATCGACGGCATAGGGATAGAATACGGCGCAATGACTATAGAGGGGCTGCGCAACATTCTGGAAAGCAAAGGCTCGTGGTATACGGTGCGAAACGCCGCGGGCGCGGATGTTACCGCGTCGTTCTCCCGCGATCGGTTCGTATTGCCGTATATAGATATAGACGTTAAAAAATTGAAGACCGACATGTCTGAAATATACGTGCTCGAGCTTACCGCGCGTACGCTGAACTTTTTATCGGGCTCGGCTACGAAAGTATACGACGGCTCGCCGCTCGTGAACCATACCGCATTTTTGACGTTCGGTACATTGCTCGACGGACACAGAGCGGAATATAAATTCACCGAGGAACGCATCGACGTAGGCGAAATATCGAATATTTTCACCGTCGTGATTTACGACGGAAACGGCAAAGATGTGACCTCTATGTATAATTTGTACTATAAATACGGTACGCTCGAAGTCGTATACGAATAGGCTGTTATGTATTATCAATGCAAAGCGCTTGATTTTATGCGATATTTGGTATATTATATTATTTACACGGCGCGGAAACGCCGTGCAGCGAGCGTACGTTTTTAATAAAAATAACAACAAATCGAACGAGTTATGTCGTTCTGTTGTAAATGATTCAAAGGATCAATCTGTTGCGGTAACTGTAAATAAGAAAAACAATCGACAAATCGAACGAGTTATGTCGTTCTGTTGCAAATAAATCAAAGGATCAATCTGTTGCGGTAACTGTAAATAAGAAAAACAATCGACAAATTGAACGAGTTATATCGTTCTGTTGCAAATAAATCAAAGGATCAATCGGTGATTGTGGAATATTTGGCGATCATAATAATAACGACAATATCGGGCGTAGTCGGCACGGGTCTCGGCGGCGTTATAGGCGCGGTGCTGAAACGCGATTCAAACAAGGTAGTAAGCCTGCTGCTGTCGTTTGCCGCAGGCGTCATGCTCGCGGTGGTCAGTTTCGATCTCATGCGCGAGCCGATAGACATGATGAACGAGGGCGTGTTGCCGTCGTATACGCCCGTGCTCGTCGTGCTTGCCGTCGCCGTAGGATATGCGACCGTGTACCTGCTCAACTTCGCCATAGACAAAAAAACAAACAAGGAAGTAAAGCACATCGACGAAAACCATCCGCAAACGGCTGACGATCTCGACGAGCTTATCCATTCCAACCATTACGAATCGCATAAAACCGAGACCTCGAGCAAAAAGAACGTCAATTTGTTTGTGGCGGGGCTTGTCATGATGAGCGCGATCGCTTTGCACAACCTTCCCGAAGGCATGGTCATCGGCGCATCGTATGCCATAACGCCCGATTTGATACAAAATCTGTTTTCGGGCAGCGGCTTCATCATGGCTATGGTGATAGGATTGCACAATATTCCCGAGGGCATGGCTGTGTCCGTACCGCTCATTTCGGGCGGAATGGGCAAAGCGAAAGCCGTAGGGCTTACGGCATTGAGCGGCGTACCCACCGTAATAGGCGCGGTAATAGGCTTCGCGCTCGGCGGCATAAACCAAATAATGCTCATGCTCTCGCTCGGCTTTGCGAGCGGCGCGATGCTGTACGTAGTATTCGGCGAACTTTTGCCCGAATCCATACTGATGTGGAAAAGCAAGCTCCCCGCGCTCGCGCTTTTCGTCGGCGTGCTCGCAGGCTTTTTACTCGTTATGTTTTAGCTTAACCGCGACGCGCGTTTATCGAAATTTCAATAAAACTCGGAGAGATAAGAAACGGCTTTTTTCAGAGACAACATAACCGCAAAAAGGAAAGGATCATGCGATTAGTCATCAAAGTAGGCACATCCACGCTCACGCACGCATCGGGACGGATAGATATTCGTCACGTAGAAAGCTTGTGCAAAACCGTGAGCGACTTGAAAAACGCCGGACACGAACCCATAATCGTTTCGTCGGGCGCTATAGCGATGGGCGTAGCCAAGCTCGGTCTCGCCTCGCGTCCAAAGGATATGCCGTCCAAGCAAGCGGCAGCCGCCGTCGGTCAGTGCGAGTTGATGTATCGATACGATAAACTGTTCGGCGAGTACAATCATAGCGTCGCGCAAGTGCTCGTAACCGCCGAAGACATTAAAAATTCGGCGCGGCAAGCGCATTTTCAAAACACCGTTTTCAAGCTCATCGAACTCGGCGTCATTCCGGTGATTAACGAGAACGATACGGTGTCCACCGCCGAGATCTCGGTAGGCGATAACGATACGCTCGCGGCAATTGTCGCAGTCGGGATAAATGCCGATATGCTCGTGCTTTTATCGGACATAGACGGCTTGTACACTTCCGATCCGCACAGGGACGCCGCTGCCGAACGTATCGCACGCGTAGACGAGATAGACGACCGCATATATGCGATCGCGGGCGGCGTCGGGAGCAGCCGCGGCACGGGCGGCATGGCGACCAAGATAAAAGCCGCCGAAATCTGCACGCGCGGCGGAATAGATATGATAATTGCCGACGGTTCGTCGCCCGACGTTTTATATAATATAGCGGACGGCGAGAGCGTAGGCACGCTTTTCGTCGGGAAAAAAACAAAATGAAAACGATAGAAATTTTGGAAAACGCAAAGCGTGTAAAGACCGAAGTCGCGTTGCTGTCGACGGCGGATAAACGTCGCGCGCTCGAGTGCATGGCGGACGGAATAGACGCGCACTGCGCGGATATTTTGCGCGCAAACGCCGAGGACATGCGCGCCGCACGGGATAAAACATCAATAGTGATGCTCGATAGGCTCGCGCTCGACGCGTCGCGGATAAAAGCGATGTCGGACGGGCTTCGCGAGATTTCGCGGCTGCCCGATCCCGTAGGCAAGATAATGAACGAATATGTTCGCGAGGACGGATTAAAGATATGCAAGGTCGCCGTGCCGATGGGCGTAGTCGCAGTCATTTACGAAAGCCGTCCCAATGTGACGGCGGATGCGGCGGGGCTTGCGCTGATGAGCGGTAACGCATGTATATTGCGCATCGGTAAGGAAGCGTATCGTTCGGCGCGCGTAATAGTGGACGCCATGCGCGAAGGTCTTAAAGCGTCGGGCTTGTCCGAGCATACGATCGCGCTCGTAGATGACGCGTCGAGGGCGAGTGCGGACGAGCTGATGCGCGCCGTCGGGTATGTGGACGTGCTCGTTCCTCGCGGCGGCAAGAGCTTGATAGATAACTGCGTGATGAACGCCAAAGTTCCGTGCATACAAACGGGCACGGGCATATGTCACGTGTACGTGGACGGCGCGGCGGATATGACCAAGGCGCTCGATATTATAGAAAACGCAAAATGCAGCCGCCCGTCGGTGTGCAACGCCGTCGAGTGCCTCCTGGTGGATCGGGCGGTGGCGGAGGCCTTCCTGCCCATGGCCCGGCAGGCCC
>Ga0209064_1002307_pt1 | contig 22133 bp, 21 predicted proteins | sample Inofromicrocosms_FD_187498 | JGI IMG/M metagenome (GOLD analysis project Ga0209064, IMG submission 187498) | Mouse cecum microbial communities from Vienna, Austria - Inoculum for glucosamine and mucus D2O microcosms (SPAdes) (version 2) | ecosystem: Host-associated > Mammals > Digestive system >... | reverse complement strand
GAACGGGTACCGGCAACGCTAAGATCCTGGCATGGGCTGCCACCGCAGATGATGTCCACCGGGGGCAGGTTGGCCCCGTCCAGTTTGGTGATATCCCCCACATGGATCATGTCAGGGAAGTGCTTTTTGGTCACCTGGATAGGGAACGCTTCGATCTCACTGGCCCAGACGGGGGTGATCCCATGGCGCACCGCCGCCAGCGGGAAGCCGCCGATGCCATCGAACAGGGAGCCCATCGTCAATGTTTTTTTGTCCTGCATTATTTGCCCACCACCTGGGCAATGACCTTGGTGGTGCTCACCGCCATCTGGGCGGTGTGGACAGCGGAGGTGAGGCTGGCCTTGGTGGAGGTGTCCAGCCCAAAAGCCCCGGCGATCCGGGGCACCTCGCCCGCGGACAGCATCAGCCCCAGCCCCAGCAGGGCGTGGTCGTTGAACACCATCAGCCCCGCCACCAGGATGGTGGCCTGCAAAAAGGCGGTGAGGCACAGGCCGATGATCTGCTTGCACCACTGGGTGAAACCGTCCGTGTACCCCCTGGGGACGCTGAACATATACAGCGCCCCCACCGCGATCTGGATCAGGAGGATGCCGCCCCGCTTCAGGTTGGCGAAAAACACCTTGATCGCGGCGTAGGCCATGAGGATGACGCAAAAGAGCATCATGATGGGGTTGAAGGACGGCCCGCCGAAAATGAAATCCACCCCGGAGGCGATGAGCCCCCCTGGGGTGGTGAGCTTGGTGATGATGTTCTGCCCCACCGCCCCGATGCTGGTGCCCAGCCCGGTGATGCCAGCGGTGAAGCTGGCCTGCAATGACACGGACAGGGCATAGAGCCGGACGGGGACGGTGGAGAACAGGCCCACCGCCATAAACCCCTTCAGGCAGTTAATGGCGGTGTGGCGGAGATTGCCCCGGCCCGAGGAATACTCGATGCCGAACTCGAAGCCGGACACCACCAGGCTCACCCCGAACAGGGCCCAGCCCAGCTGGTTGAAAAACGTGACCATGGCCTGCACCCAGGGCAGGTCGAACAGCTCCACCCCCATGTTGCCCATCAGGGCGAAGAACGCCCCCAGGAAGCCCACCGCCTGGCTGTACGCCCAGTCCAGCAGCTCGTCCAGGATGGTGGAGGCCACAAAATCCCAAATAAAAATGGTCATTCACCTCGATTCTGTGATAGAATGGCCGAACCCGGTATATGCACCGGGCCCGGCCCGCAGCTCCATCTGCTCGTATTCGGTTTCCGCGGCCCCGATCCGGGCCAGCGCCATCTCCCGGTATTCCGGGTTGAGTTCGATGCCGGTAAAATTCCGGCGCAGGCGTTTTGCTACTACGCCGGTGGTGCCGCTGCCCGTGAAGGGATCCAGCACGGTCCCGCCCTCGGGGCACCCGGCCAGGACGCAGGGTTCCACCAGCTTTTCCGGGAACACGGCGAAGTGTGTGCCCTGGTAGCCGCTGGCGCCAATGATCCAGACATCGCGTTTGTTCCTATATGGGGTGGGTTTATATTCTTTCCCGCTCTTGTAGCGGGTTTCCTCCGATGTGCTGTCGCCGTACTTGGAGCCGCCAAAGCGGGGCAAGGCGGCTGTATCAGCCTGACCGCCGCACATACGCAGATAACGCTTTGTGCTGTCCCCCATGACTGGCTCCCGGATGGCTACGGCATCAAAATAGTACCGGGCGGACTTCGCCAGCAGGAAGACGTGCTCATGGCTTTTGGTACAGCGGTCTTTCACGCTCTCCGGCATGGCGTTGGGTTTGTACCATATGATGTCCTGGCGCAGATACCAGCCATCCGCGCGCAGGGCAAACGCCAGCATCCACGGGATGCCAATCAGGTTTTTATTCCGGTAGCTGTCCCCGATGTTGAGCCACAGGGTGCCGTCCGGGCGCAGCACCCGGCGCACCTCCCGGAAGACCTCCGCCAGCCTGCTGACGTACTCCTCCGGTGTGGCCTCCTGGCCGATCTGGCCCGAAACGCCGTAGTCCCGGAGGCCAAAGTAGGGCGGCGAGGTGACGCAGCAGTGGACGCTGTCCGCGTCCAGGGTGCGGAGCTGTTCCGCCGCGTCGCCCAGCAAAATGGTTTCCGCCATCCCCCGGTCACAGCCCCACGATGGTCCAGATGTACAGCGGGGCGGTGAGGACGAACACCAGGCAGGCGAACAGGATCACCGGGCCGGTCCACTCAAACTGGCCATGCTTCCGGTAATCAAAATAGCTCATCCCCAGTTTGCCGAAGAAAGCGATGGCCAGGATCATGTCCAGGGCGGGGAATACCACGTTGTCCACCACGGTCTTGATCTGGCCCGCGGCGTCCTGCCAGGTCTGCTCCACCACATCGGCCACGCCGGAGCCGCCGCTGGAGGCGGCGAAAGCCGGGGCGCAGCACAGGGCGCACAACAGCAGGGCCAGGAGCATAGGATAAATACGGATGCGGAACTTTTTCATATTGTTTTCCTCCTATTCATCATGGGAGGGCTGTCCGGGTTTGGACAGCCCTCCACGTTGTGTTTCCGCGATCAATAGCCCGTTTTGGGCAGGCTGGGCACCACGGGCTTGCCGTAGACCCTGGTGGTCCACCGGGTCACCGCCTGGATCCACTGGCCGTTATAGACTCCGCCAACGTCGGCGGCGTTGGTGAAACTGCCGCCGCCCTTCACCGTGGGCAGCACCTTGCAGTCCACCTTGGGGGCCTCCACCTGGGTAAAGTTGGCGGGCACCACCCCGAACACCAGCATAAACTCGGTGACGTACTCATTAGAGGCCAGCCCCAGGGCTGCCGGGGAGGCGTCCAGGGTGTAGTTCTTCGCCGTGGACAGGTTGTCGTACATGGTGCGGTACTCGCCGCCGCCCAGGTTGGTCTTGTACACCACCTTGTAATTGCCGGGGGCGTTATAGGTGCCGGTGAAGATGCGGTTCAGCCGCACCGCCTGCACCGGAAGCGTGTCCCGCCAGTAGAAGGAGGTGAGCGCGGTGGTGGAGTTGTTGCCGATCCCGCTGAACGTATAGCGGATATCCTGGCCCGGCATCACCTCGGCGTAGCCCGTCTTTTTGATGGACACATTGGTGGTGAGCGCCTTGTTGGTCATGACCACCTTGACGATCTGCCCGGCGTGCTCCAGCTCCGCCTCAATGGGGGTCTTGTCCAGGCCGTAAAACGCCGCGGCCTTGGATTCAACAATTTTATAGCGGCCCAGGGGCAGGGGCTTGGACACGGCCACGCCGTTTTTGTCCGTGCGGACGGTGTCCACCAGGCTGCCGGTGCGGTAGTGGTAGATCTCGAACTCGGTGCCGGGGATCGGCGTCCCCGCGGACCAGCCGTTCATGGGGTTGTAATCGGCGCTGGTCTTGGAGATCTGGATCTGCCCTGTGATGGGCGTGTTCTGCCACTCCACCAGGGTCACCTCGCCCGCCTTGACATAGACGGTTTTCATCTGGGTGTCCGGCACATAGCCCGGGTTTTCCAACTCCCGCAGGTAGTACCGCCCACCATCGGTGAGGCCCTCAATGTAGACGTACCCCCGGTCGTCCGAGGTGTACTGCCCGATGGGCTTGTTGGTGCTGTCGTAGAGGATAAAGCTCACGCCGTAAATCCCCTTACCCGTCACACTGTCGGTCTTGCGGATCTGGATGCCGGAAAAAGCCTTGTTTTCCACCGTCAAAGTGGTGTTTTCCCCATCTTTCACGTTGAATGTGTGGCGGCTGGGATCCAGCTTGAATTCCTTCGGGCATCCGGTTTCCACGGCGTAGTAATTGCCCGCATCCAGCTGGAGGGTGGCGCGGCCATCGCTGCCGGTGGTGATGGTATCCACCAGCCCGCCGTCACCGGCGCGGCGGATCTCGAAAGTCACGTCAGGGATGCGCTTCTCCTTGTTCCCCGCCACCACCTTGATGAGCTCGAAATTCCCGGCAGGGGCGTTGTAAAACACCAAATACTGCGTGTCGCCTGGGTTTACCTGCACGGACTGGGTCTGGGTGGCCGGGTCGATGGAGTACCCCGGCAAGCTCTTGACCTCTTTTGCGATAATGGTGCCGGTGATGCCGTTGATCCGGATCTCCCCATTGGCGTCCGTCTGATACAGCCCCTTGGAAGACAGGTGGCCGTTGTCGTAGTCCACATAGGAGCCGTCCGCGTAGGTCAGCTGGAACTGCACATTGGCCAGGGGCTTCCCGCTGATCTTGTCCTTTTTCTGGATGACGAGGGAACCCGCCTTTTCATTCCAAAAAATCAGCTCCGGGGCCTCTTTCCCCGCCTTGATCTTGATGGTTTTGGGTTCACCGTCCAGCACAAAGCCCTCCACCGTGGCGATCTCGCGGGCGGTGACGGTAGTACCGGGCTCCAGCCCCTCAATCACGATCTCGCCCGCGGAGTTGGTGTAGAAGGTGCCGTCGCCGGAACCCACGGGCGTGCCGCTGCCCTCGGTCACCTTGAAGCACACCCCAGCCAGCGGCTCCCGGTTGGTCCCTTTGATATACTTCCGGATCGTGAGGGTCATCTTGGGATCGTTCTCGAAATCCAGGCCGTTGCCGCCGCCCGTGCCGGGGGTGACAGCGCCCGTGCCGCCGCTGGTGACGGTGTTGGCCCCGCTTTTCAGCGTGATCGTCTGGGGCGTGGTGTTGAGGACGTGGGTGTCCGGCACCTTGTACTCCGTTACCACCACGGTGGAGCCGGGCAGGAGGCCGCTGACGGTGACCGTCCCGTCCCGCCCGGTGGTATACCGCCCGACCAGCTCGCCGCTGGCGTACTTCACGGTGAAGGTGGTGTTGGGGAGGGGCTTCCCCGTGACGGAATCCACCTTGGACAGCGTCAGGGAGCACAGGGGCGTGTTGTAAAAATAAAGGCTCTGCGTGTCACCGTCCGGGTTCACCACCACCGTCTGGCTGCGGGTGTTGGGGTCGATGGCATAGCCGGGGGCGCTGGACACCTCAGTGCAGATGATGGTGCCGGTGATCCCGGACAGGACGATCTGGCCCTCCTTATTCGAGGTATACAGGCCGTTGGAGGAGAGCTGGCCGCCCGCCGCGTCCACCACCTTGCCGTCCGCGTAGGTCAATTTGAACTGGGCCCCCTCAATGGGGGATTTGTCGGCGCTGGACAGCTTGTGGATCACCAAATTCCCCAGCTTTTTGTTCCTGAATTCCAGCTTTACCGTCTCCCCGGGCTTTGTTTTGATGGTCTGGGGTGCATCGTCCAGCAGGTAGCCCTCCTTCTGGCGGGTTTCCTTCACCACCAGCGTCAGGTTGGGGTCCAGGTTCTCAATCAGGATGGTGCCCGCGCGGTCCGTCACGTACTTCCCGTTGGCGTTGCCCAGAAGGGCGCCATCGCTGGTGGTGACCAAAAATTCCACATCACTCAGCGGGGTGCCGTCCCGGGCGTCCACCTTGGAGATCAGGAGGGAGGACTTGGGGGAATTCCCGAAATAGAGCTGCACCACGTCCTGCTGCTTGCCGGAAATGTAGGCCGTCTGGGGCGCGGCGTCCACGATGTGGCCGCTGTCACTGGCAAGTTCTTCAACGATATAGGCCCCTGCCTGGAGGCCGGTGACGGTAAAGGATCCGTTTTTCATCGTCCGGTAGGTGCCGATGACGGTGCCGCCCGTGCCGGAAGTCCCGGACAGGTACTTCACCTGGAAAATGGCGCCCTCAACCGGCTCCCCGGTGATCCGGTCATATTTATAAACCACCAATGCGGACAGGGGGATATTCTCCACCTGGACGGTCTTGGTCTCGCCAGCGGCCAGATAAAACTCGTGATCCGCCTGCTTGATGGAGTACCCGGAGGGGGCTTCCAATTCGGAAATTTTGAACCAGCCGGGGTCGGTGTGCTCCAGCACGATCTCGCCGTTTTCATTGGAATAGAACGTGCCCAGGTCATGATAGTCCCCGGTTTTGGTCTCGCCGGAGGCCCGCCAGATCTGGAACTTGGCGTGGGCCACGGGGTTCTTCGTGATGGAATCCACCTTCAGAATTTTGAGGGTGGGCTTGACCAGGTTGGTCAGCTCGATGGTGGTGGTGCGGTTTTCTTCCAGCTGGACCACGTGGACGGTATCGTCCAGCACGTAGTTCGGGGCCGCCGCCACCTCAGAAATTTTATAGGCGCCGGGCCGGACGCCGTCCTTGCCCTCCAGCACGATGAGCCCGTCCTTGTCGGTCTGGCGGCGGTCCGAGAAGCCGCCGTTGACCTCCTCGATCAAAAAAGTGGCCCCGCTGACCGGCTTCCCCGTCTGCCCATCCAGCTTCAGGAGCCGGATGCCGGGCCGGGTACTGTTGACGAAATCCACCACGATGTCCTTGTCCTTCCCGCTGTCGATCCAGACGGTTTTGCGGTTGTTGGCGTCCAGGAGCCAGGGGGACGGGACAGCGGTTTCGGTGATCTCATAGCACCCGCTGGGCATGGACTCCAGCACCGCTTTGCCGTCCGCCCCGGTGACCACATCGTTCTCATAGCCCAGGTTCACGCCCCGGATGTGGAAGCTGGTGTTGGGGATGGGCTCACCGCTCTCCGCGTCCCGCTTCGAGATCGTCAGCGACCGCTTGTGATGGTTGACCTTGGTGACCACAATGGTCTGCTCCCCCTGGAGATCCTCAGCGTCCACATGGACGCCAACGGGGGATTTGTCGCAGTCCATGCCAGCCGGGGCGGACACCTCCACAAACTCATAGTGGCCCTCGGTGACGTTGCTGACGGTGATGGTGCCATCCGCCTGGGTCTCCTCGGTGGAGATGATCTGGCCGTCCCGCAGCACCAAAAAAATGGCCCCGGCCAAGGGCTGGCCACCCTCGTCCACCTTCTTCAGCACGACCTTGACCTTGGCCGAATTTTCAAAAACCAGGCTGACATCGGTTTTGCCGTCCCACACGAAGGGCTGCTTGACCTTGGACACGTCAGAGCTGAGGATGAAGCCCTCCGGCGGGGTGATCTCCTCCGCCAGAAACGCCCCGGTGGGTAGTTTGGAGAAGTCCAGATCCTCTTTCAGAATATAGCCGCCGTCCTTGGTGACGTACTCCCCGAAAAAGCTGCCGCCATCGTCCAGCTTGACGGAGGTAATGCGGATGACCGCGCCGGGGATGCCCACGGTGGGGTTGTCCGCGTCAACTTTTCTAATGGAGCCGGTACCGGGGGTAGTGGTTGTCGTGGTTGGCTCGTTGTAGAAGGTGAAGGTGTTGCTGACAGAATTGTTGGGCATCACCGTCACGGTCTGGGACGCGGTCTGGGCCACGTAACCCTCCGGCACGTCCTCCTCCGTAATGGTGTACTGCCCCGCGGTGAGGTTGTCCGCCTCGGAGGTCAGGGTGATGGTGCCGTCCGCGCCGGTCTGGCGGGTGACGGAGAAGTCCCCGGAGCCGTCCGCGCTCTCGATTTTAAAGGTCACACCGGGCAGGGGCTTGTTGGTGCCCGCCTCCAGTTTCTTCACCGTCATCTGGAGGGGGTCGCTGTCATCGTCCGGGCCGGGGATGGCCACCAGCAGGTGCTGCATGGGGGTGCCGGACTGGCCCGTCAGCTTCCAGGTCTGGGACTTGTCCCACTCATAGATCCACAGGTGGTAGTCATGGAAATACTCAGGGTGTTCCAGCACCAGGTTCACCCCGGCAGCGATGTAGTCGTAGGCGGAATTGCCGGTTTTGCCGCCGTCGCTGCTGTCGATGATGGAATGGGTCCCGATCTTGCTCCAATCCTTGATCCAGGAGGACTGGCCGTAGGTCTCATGGTACAGCTTCATCGCCGCCACAAATTCCTCGGCGCACTGCTCGATGAACCCCTCCTTATTGGAGTTGACGTCGATGATGATGCCGTGTTCGTAGTACCAGCTCATCGCCTGGGCCACAAGGAACCAAATATCGGACCAATACTGGGTCCAGGTTTCCAGCCCCCGGGCATTGCCCGCGGCGGTGAAATCGCCGTAGGTACAGGAGTAGATATAGGTGAGCAGTACCTTCAGCGAGGCGCTGTCCGCCTCGTTCTTGAAGTTCCAGTGCTGGCCGTTGGCGGCGGGGCCCAGAGTGCCCCGCTGGTAGGCGCACAGGGCGCGGGTGGGGCCGAAGCCGGGCACATCCACCTGCTCGTTGAACACATAGGGCAGGCCAACATTGTTGATGGTACTGCTGGCGGCCTTGTAGCGGACGGACTTTCCGCCGATGGTCATGTAGGCGGAGGACTTCTGTGTGATGGAGCCGGGGGCAGAGGAAAGCCCTTCGGCGGCGAAGGCGGACAGGGGCAGGACGCCCATGACGCACACCAGCGCCAACAAAAGGGATAGGGCGCGGTTGACGATCTTGTTTTTCAAAGCAATTCCTCCTTGAAATGACAGTGCCGGGCTGCGTAAGCGGCCCGGCCAGTTTTTTGATGATGTATTCAGTTGGGGTAGCGGGTGTAGAGGGTATAACCGGGCTGCTCCTCCAGCCACCAGCGGAAGTACTGCCCGCCCCAGCGGGTCTTGTTGTTCGTCCCGCTCTCGGTGACTTTGATGTACTCGCCAGTCTTGTCCAGAACCACCACCACGTGGCCGGAGGTCTCGGTATCGTACCGCACCAGGTCGCCGGGGCGGATCTGATCCCAGGCTGGCTGTTCCACCCGCCGCCAGGGCAGGTCCCCGAAGGCGGCGTCGGAACACAGGGTGGCCCAGCCGGAGCAGTGGATGCCCCGGCTGTAGGGGCCGCCGCTGGTGGAGCGGTAGGGCGTGGGGTAGACGGAGCCGGTGGGGTAAATATCCCGGAGTCCTTTGATTACAGCCTGTACGCTTTCCTCGGTGACGGCTTGGGGGGCGGGCGTGGCCGGTGCAGGTTGAGTTACCTCCTCGGTGTAGGGGGCGTCCGGGTCGATGTAGACGCTGTTGGTGGCGGCGTCGTAGGTCACGCCGAAGTCCACAGCTTGACCGATGTCCCGGAGCTTGACGAAATTGTTGCCATGGATCTGATACGCTTCGAACTGCACCCGCGTCCCGTCCACATAGAAGGTCTGGGTGGTGGGGCGGGCGGTGAGGACCGCCTCCGCCGCCTGGGCGGAGGGGCCGCTGAGGGCGAGGCCCGCCAGGATGCCGATCCCCATAAATACCGCTTCTTTTGTCCTGCTCATAACTGCTCCTCCTTAAAAATTTGTGGTGCTTTTGTCAAGCAACACAATACCGAAGAAACAGGAAGAAAGCTACAACTTTCGAAGCGGGCTATGGAGAAAAGCAAGGCCAAAACGAAGCATATTACACAGTTTCCACGGCGGTGACACACCAGCGGTAGGCGGGCTGGTCATTCACGCACGTATACAGCGTCACCATGTTGACGGCGGTGGGTTCCAGGCCGCTGACGTCGTTGACGGACACCTTGTTCACGCCGGTGACGGCATAGGCACGTGTACCCAGCCTGGTGGCAAAGGTGATGGTGTCGCCGGGGCGCAGGGTATGAATTTTGCCGAAATCGTTGCGCACCCCCCGGTTGTGGCCAGCAATACAGCAGTTTCCGTCCCAGATGCTGGTGCCCTCAAAGTGGCCCGCGCCCTTGAGGAGCGGCGCACTCCCCGTACCCTCGAATACCTTGACGGTGAGGCCGATGGAGGGGATCTTCAGGGTGCCCAAGCTGCCGTCGCTGTAGTAGAGATCGCTGGTGACCTCCGTGAAGCCCGGCGTGGTGGAAGGGGAGGTGCTGGTGTCGGTGATGGTGTAGCCGCCCGTGGCACCGGGGACAGTGATAGTGCTGCCGGAAGCGGGCGGCGTGACCACGGCCACGTTGCCGTTCACCTGCCCGGCCCCTGCCATCTGGGAGGGGACCAGGTTGGGCGTCAGGTATTCCCCGGTGTTCAGCGTATAGCTGGTGGGGGTTCCGAAACCGGGCGGGATCAGGGCGGCGTTCTTGGACACGTCCTCGTTCTTCATGGCCCCGCCATCGGCGGTGACTACCGGCTCAAAGGAAGTCGGTTTCCCATACTCGGGATTGTCGGGGGCGTTGATGTTATACTCCAAAGCATGGGCCGGGAGCGCCAGCGCGCACATGGTACACAGGCACAGCATGGTGGAAAGCAGGGGTTTCAGTTTCTTCATTGGCTGTCCTCCTCGGTTTCATAGCCGCCCTCGCGGCGCTTCTTGATGAACAGGGCCACGCCGGTGCCGCCGCCGATGGCCGCGACCACGCCCAAGGGCACCAGCACATAGCCCCAGTGGAACCGGACGGGCGCGGCGGGCTCCTGCACGTCGGCGCTGGGCTCGGGCGTGGGGGCGGGCTCCACGGGAACCAGGGGCGTGCCCTCGAAGATGGCCACATAGCGCACTTTGTTCAGGGCGATGCGGGACACGGTGCCGCTGTATTCGGCGGTGACCACATAGCCCTTCACATAGGAACTGGTTGCGCTGCCGGTGTAGGTGGCGATGGCGGTAAAGCGGTCGCCCACGGCGTAGCCGTCCTCATTGGCGGTGTTGTCCGTTCGCCAGTCGATGGAGGCCAGCTCCAGGGTGCGCCCGTTGTCCGTGATCTCCTTGGGGATGTAGGAGGTGTCCTGGCCCGCCAGGTTGGGGTAGCTGCGGGTGGCGGACACCTGCCGGGTGGAGCTGCCGTAGCCCGCCACGTCCACCTGGACGGTGTCAAGCTTCAGCGACAGGGTGCCGGTGAGCCCGTCCTCGGTGGTGAATTCCCGCTGGGCGGGGAGCAGGGCCAGCACGGACTCCATGTCCTTGGACTTGCTGTCCAGGGTCACCGTCTCGGTGTGGAACCGCTCCTCCCGCTCCGGGGCCTCCTGCTTCAGCAGGTCGGTGAGGGTGTAATGGAAGCCCTCCTGCTGGAAGTCGGAGCGGGAAATGCCCGCGGGATCCTCCTCGGGGCCCAGGTCGTACACCTTGCGGATCTGGGCGCCGTCCTCACTCCGGGTGACGGAGGTCGGATAGCAGGGGCTGGGCGGGGCTGCCGCGAACGCGGCGGGGGCCAGCGAGGCGGTGAGGGCCAGCGCCAGCAGGGTGGGGATGATTTTACGCTTCATGATTCTTCCTCTTTTCATTCTTATTTTGGTCAAGCCGCTCCTGGGAGCGGCGCGCCAACAGGTGAAATTCCCACGGATTCACTTGCAGGGACTTGTAATTGCCCCGCCCATCCATGCCGTGGGCGCTGATGTGGGTGACCAGGGGATATTGGGCGGCATCCTGACTGGCGCGGAAGCGCCGCTTAAATTCTGCGGCGGACAGCCTGCCCGCCCCTGCCACATAAAGCCACTGTGCGGCGGTGTTGAGGTCGCCGGGCTCATCGGGCCACAGGTACCTGTCCCGCAGGGCGCGGGGGAGCTTCTCCCGGTCCGGCACAGGCAGCAGGCACCCCCGGAACAGGCAGTAGCGGATATGTAGCCGGGAGGCCAGATCCCGCGCCATCTCCATGACCTGCGGGTCGGACTTCCACAGGGGGAATTCCAGAAACCGCAGTACCATCACGTCCTCACCCTCCTTGTCGTGGGGGAACAGCGGCAGACACTGCACCAGGTCGATGGAGTCTGTGCCCCTCTGGAGGCCCAGGGCCTTTTGGTTGGCGGCGGGCAGGGTTCTGTAAGCCCGGATGGCATCGGGCAGGGACCGAAAATGATGGATGTCCAGCGTTCCCTTCCACAGATTATCCACCACGTAGAATTGCAACATGGCCATCACCTCAGTTCCATGCCGCCCTGGGCGGGGCTGTCCGTCCGTTCCTGGCTGTGATCAGCCTGTTTCTGGGTGGTGCCGCGCAGCTCCGCCAGCTTCTCCGCCGCCCAGTCCGGCAGGTACTGTTCGTCCAGCACACCCAGGAAATCGGCTCGATTCCAGCGGGTTTTCTCTCCATCGCCCAGGCAGGTGGCGTACACCGCCCGTCCGCTGGCGGTGGGGGAGCAGCCAAAGCCCATTTCACCAAGCCACAACTGGTTTTGGGCAGACCAGCACTCGTCCTTCATCCTGTCCGGGCGCAGGACCAGCACCTTCCCGGTGAAATCCTGATCCGCGCCGCCGCAGTGTTCCGGGCCGAACATCCCCAGTTCCTGGTACTCGGCGTGGACCTGCTGGACAAACTGGGCCAGCAGGGCGCTGTCCGCCCGGATTTTGAACTCGCCGTTGGTTTTATCGGGCGGGACACAGGCCGTCCGCGCCCAGTGGAGGGCGTCCGGGTCGAACTCCTGGGTGCTGGCGCCGCACAGGGTATTGGACAGCACGAACTGCACCCGGAGGACCCCCCACTGCTTTAGGGCAAATTGGGCGGTGTCCGGCTCCAGCTGGCCCTGCCGCGCGTGGGTGTCGATGAGGCCGCTGAGGTTTCTGGCGCAGGAAATATTGGCCCGGTGGCTTTCCCTCCATCGCTCCAGCTCGCCCTCCCGCTTGGCTTCCTCCCGGGAATAGGGGTACAGCGCCTCAGCCATGATGGACCACCTCGCCATCCAGCATCATCAGCTCATCCAGGCTGCCCGCGCACGCCCCTATGTCCTCCAGCATCCGCCGCACCGCCGGGGGCACGTCGGTGATATCGTGCCGCTGCCCGCCGTCAGTGACGTGGGCCACGCCGTCGCGCACCTCCACATGGAGCTTGTGCCCCTCCGGAATGCCCATCTCTGCCCGTATATCCTCGGACAGCTCCGCCTCCGGCCCATACACCCCCTCATAGGGACACCCGTCCGGGCAGCCCTCGCAGGGGCCGCAGGCGTCCTTCAGCTTGCCCAAAAACTCCGCCGCGAGGCAGGTCAGGGCGTCGATGGCGCGGACCGTTTGCAGCGCGGTCATGCTCGCGGGCGCCGCCACCAGCAAGTCCTTCTCCACCCGGCAGCTCAATGCCTCGCCGGGGTCGAAGCCGCAGATATCCACGACCTCGCCGGGGAGCGTAAGCTCCTTCTGCCGATTATGATTCTTCATGTTCGTGTTCCTCCTCGATTTTCATTGGTTCATGGATCAGCTGATACGTTCCTCCGCCGCCTCTGTCCTCGCCGCGCTGGAACAGGTCGAGCTGCCAGCCCCGGTCCGAGCCCAGGGCGCGGGGGTCGTAGTTGGTCATCACCACCTCCTCGTACTCGCTGCCCACCGTCTGGGACATGCTGTTGGGCCGCGTGGTGTGGAAGATGTAAAAATCCCGGTACAGATCGCAGATGAAGGGGCAGTAGTTGTAGGACACCATCACCAGCCCCTTGCACCGTGTCAGCGTGTCGTGGAGCCGGATATGGTCGGTCTTGGGAAAGGCCACCTCGTAACACTCAGCGTTGAAGTACGGCGGGTCGCAGTAGAAAAAGGTGTCCGCCCGGTCGTACTGGGCGATGAGCTCCCCGAAATCCTTGTTCTCCACCACCACATCCTTCAGTCTGCGGGAACACTCCCAGACAAGGTAAAAGAAGCGGCGCAGGTCGCAGGGTCGGCCCGCGAAGGCGCTGGTGCCACCGCTGAAGCTGTACCGAACCAGCTTGAAGTAGCCCGCCGCCCGCCGCAGGTCGCCCCGGGGTGTGCGTTCCAGCATCAGGCGGCGGATCATTTCCTCCTGGGGCGGTTCCAAAAAAACCTGGGTCAGCTCCAGCTCCTCTGCCAGATAGTCCTCTGTGAACTCCTGCCGGGAGAAGAACCTGTAAAGTACGCTGAAATCGTCCCGGGAATTGAGCGGCAGGAACCCCAGTTCCCGGAGCAGGGCCATGGGGCGCTCCTTCACACAGCAGAACAGGTTGGTGAGGTTGCTGTTGAAGTCGTTGTAGACCTCAGCGCAGCCCCGGCGCAGGGGGCGGCCCAGGGTGACGGTGCCGCTGCCGCCGAACACGTCCACGAACCGGGCATAGCTGGCGGGGGCCAGACGGTCGATCAGCCACAGCAGCTTCCCCTTGCCGCCCACCCAGGGGATGAAGCTTCTCAGGAATCACCACCCCCGGGGCCGAACTTGTCCAGCGAGCCCTCCAGTCCGGCGATGGCTTTTTCCAGTCCACAGGCCATCTGCCTGAGCTGCCGGATGGTGGTGTAGACCTCTCCCGCAGCCACGGCGTAGAAATAGCCGTCCCGGCTGCTGGCAATGGGGACGCACCGCTTCCGCAGCCGGTGGATCAGGCGGCGCAGCTCGTTGCCGCTGATCTGGAGCGCCCGTTCCATCTGGGCACTTTTCTGGATGCGGCCCCGCCCGAGGCACACGGTCTTGAGGTATTCGAGCAGCAGTTCTTCTTTCATGATGTCCTCCTTTTTCGGAGGCGTTTTCCCGAAAAAAGGGCATAAAAAACAGGGACCATTATTCCCTCCGGGAAAACGGCCCCTGTGTGATATTTATTGCATCGCCATCCCAGGCTCCTCCTGGGGCTGGGCGGGGGTGCTGAATTGATAGCAGAACTCTTTGGCGTTGCGCCGGATGTAGCCCCAGCCGTCCGGGGTAGGCGTGTAGCCCTCCTGTTCCAGCAGGTGGGCCTTGTAGCCCGCCAGGTCGATGCCGCTGGCGCGGATCAGCTCCTCGGACACGCCCTTATCCATCAGGAGCGCCATGCCGGAAGCCTCCAGGTCGGCGCGCTGCATCCAGTCGTAGCAGTTGAGGTTTTGACTGATGTCCAGCGCCAGTCTCAGGTCATGGCAGCCCTCCAGCGCCAGCGCGGAGGTGTACCGCTGCATGAAGCGCGAGGATCCCTGGCCCTTCTCGTCCAACACAAAGCCCAACTGGACACCATCGTAGATCAAGTCCGCGATGTTATCGCCGTACTGGGCCACCAAATCGCCTGCTTCGGGCAGGACGCACTTGGCGTCCACAAGGGCGCACTCGTCCCAGCGTTTGACCTGCAGCTCCCGCAGGGCTACCACCTCCTCCACCGTGTCCTCACAGCAGTCCTCGACAAAAGGCCCCGGCAGGCGCAGCCACACCCCCTCGGGCACAGCGGGGGAGGCCAGCTTCAGCTTGACGCTCCAGCCGTCATCGGCGGGCAGCGGCGCACCATGGCCGGAGTAGGCAGGGTAGAGATCCGGGTTGGGGTACTCCACGTAGCAATCCCCCACAAACAGGCCGGGGAATATGCCCTCATAATACCGGCCCGTCTGTTCCAGGTCGGCGAAGGGCAGGGCGTCCATCGGCATCCGTGTCTCATTGAGCAGATACCGCCTGCCCAGCGCCTCATAGCTGCCCGCATTGGGGAGCACGGTATAATAATCCAGGGACTGGAGGCAGTTAATGGCATCTACGGTATTTTCCGGCGAATTATCCAGTGTGGCAGCAGCTAAGACGATTCCTTCCCGCACGCTCAGCGTACCCAGCCGCTTTCTGATCCAGTCCTGTTCCCGTTCCTCGCCGGGGAGCTGGGCCAGGTAGTCAAAATCATTCAATTTAATGTCGCCTCCAGTCTGATCACCGCATCGCCATCCCGGATTCCTCCGGGGCTGGGGTGCTATAGTTGTAATGAAATTCCTGGCAGGTCCGGGCGATGCAGCCGCTCCCATCCTCCGCCAGCACGTAGCCCTGCGCTTCCAGCAGGTGCGCCCCGTAGCCGCACAGGTCGATGCCGCCGGTCTGGATGAGGTTCCCCGATATCTCCGATTCACTCAGTGCTTCCACAGCGGCAGACTTCAGCTCGCTGCGGGGCCTCCAATCGTAGCAGTCCGGGTTTTGGGCGATGTCTAAGGCCAGCTTGAGAGTCTGGCAGTTTTCCAGCCGCAGCGCGGCGGGATACCATTGGCCGTCCTCCACCTGCCACCTGAGCGCGTCGTCCAGGCAGAGGCTGTCCCCGATCAAATCCCCCACATCACTGTACTGCTCCATGAGGCTGCCCACCTCCGGCACAACGCACCGGGCGTCCAGCAGGGTGCATTCCGCCCAGCCCTGGGCACGGAGCTCTTTGAGCGTCACTTCTTCCTCCAAGCTGGTATAGTCCCCCACGCCGGTAAACCAGGGCAGACGTATCCACACCCCCTCCGGCACGGCGGGGGAGGCGATCTTCAGCTTGACGGTCCAGCCATTGTCCTCCGGCAGCGGCGCACCATGGCCGGAGTAGGCGGGGTAGAGATTCGGGTTGGGGTACTCCACGTAGCAATCCCCCACAAACAGACCGGGGAATATGCCCTCATAATACCGGCCCGTCTGTTCCAGGTCGGCGAAGGGCAGGGCGTCCATCGGCATCCGTGTCTCATTGAGCAGATACCGCCTGCCCAGCGCCTCATAGCTGCCCGCATTGAGGAGCACGGTATAATAATCCAGGGACTGGAGGCAGTTGATGGCATCTACGGTATTTTCCGGCGAATTATCCAGTGTGGCAGCAGCTAAGACGATTCCTTCCCGCACGCTCAGCGTACCCAGCCGCTTTCTGATCCAGTCCTGTTCCCGTTCCTCGCCGGGGAGCTGGGCCAGGTAGTCAAAATCATTCAATTTACATCATCCTCATTTCATCGGATTCCTGGCCCTGCTCCATATCCTGGCTGGGGCCGATGGAGGGCTGGACATAACCATACCCGGTGAGCTTCCCGCCGTCCTGTTCCATCACTGCCTGCCCATAGCGGTACAGGTTCACATGGGACAGCAGTGCCGCCAGTTCTTCCTCCGGCAGCAGCCCCTTCAGATGTCCGGCAGCCACCTCGTCCGGCTCACGTGGTTCCGGGTCGAAGCGGTAACGGTCCAGTTCATCCGCCAGCGTCAGGGCTCGGGAAATATCCTCGTAGCCGGTGGCCTCCAGCACAGCTTTGTATTTGGTCAGCTCACCGTCCAGCTCCGTCAGGCGGCGGGCCAGCATATCCAAGGTGGACACCATGGCAGTCAGACCGATAAGGCTGGGGGCGGCACAGTCCAGACATTGGGCGGGCTCGTCCACAACAGTCACGCCTACCAGGCCGGGCAGCTTGATCTGAACGCCGCTGGCCGTTTCGGCCAGGAGCGTATAATCCGGCTTTTCCAGCGTCAGATCCAGGGTTTTGTACACCTGCTTCAGCTCCTCACGCCGCTGGACATAGCCACCCCGGGTGAACACGCCGCCCTCGGCCTCACGGAAATCCCGCCCGATCTTTCCAAAGTCCAGCAACGCGAATGCCTCATCGGAAAGGCCCTCGGCCTCGGGGATAAAGCCATTTTCCGCACAGAACCGGCCCAGCTGGGCATCGGTGACCACGCCCTCCACAAGGTGGCAGCAGTCCGTGCTGTACACCAGGTCGATCAGCCGGGACAGGGGGACGGACTGGCCCATCGGGATCCGCTCCATCGCCGCCAGCCCCTCAAAGATCGTTATCTCGGATTCGCTCAGCCGTGCGAACTGTCGGGCCAGGGCATTCAGCTCAGACAGGGAACCATTGTCCTGATCCATGTGCTGGAAAATGTATCCGGCGTCAAACGCGCTGAGAAGCTCCCATTGGGGCGCCTCACCGTCTGCCAGCTCCAGTTTCTCCACCGCGTCCAGCAGGGCGTAGGGCGTGGCGGGCAGGGTCAGTTCCTCGCAGAACCCGTCCTGTGAGGACAGTTCCACCTCGAAAACCTTACGCAAGGCTCATCCCCCCGATCTGGGGCTGGGCCTGGGCCTGCCCATAGGCCCTGGGGTCAGCGGCGGGGGAATCCCAGCCGTGTTGGCAGCCGCCCTCCATCGCCCGCACCTGGGCCTCGCTGATGCCCCACTCCCTGTTGTAGCAGTCTGCCAGATGGCGGTTGACCTCGGGCTTATCGCTGCTGTCCTCAGACCGCCGCAGCCCATCGCCCTTGATAATATAGGCCAGCGCGCCGTCCTCCGGCAGAACGGTGAAGCACATATCCGGCAGCCGGTCAGAAAAATGGGGGTCAAAGCGGTCCTGCTCCGGCATGATGGTCCAGCCCTTGCTCTGCCAGAGGTGGGCATAAATTTCCAACCCATCGCCCACCCGGATTTCACGCTGCTCGAAGCTCTCACCTACGCCATCACTGGCCTGCCCGCCGATCTCGTCGGTCAGGCACTTCAGCTCCAGCGGGGTCAGGCTGCCCCGGACTTTGCACTCTGCCACGCCCCAGAGCTGCCCGTCCCGCACCTCGGCGGTGAAGAAACAGGACTGCACCTTCTGATCCACGCTGTCCGGCCCGTCAAAGTAGGCCATCAGGCCGCGCTCCGCCTCCTCCGGGCCCTCGTTCTCCAGCCACCGCCGTTCGCTTTGCAGGGCGTTGATGATCTGGGGGGCGTACTCCGCCGCCTCATGGGGATCCATGGTGATGTCCTGCTCCGGATCGTCCTCCCCGTCATAGTAGGTCGCCGTCATGGGCATATACAGCTTGAGGGTCTGGAGGGGCGGCGGGGACACCGAGAAGGAGTCCTGGCCGATCACCAGGCCAAGGCCGCGCCCGTCGTCCCAGGCCACATGGAAGGTACCCAGGTCGTCGATGTACTGGAGCGAACCCGTGGAACCCGGCTTGATGGGGCAGGGGTCGTCCGAGCCCATCTCCCGCAGCTTGATCCGGCTGCGCACGGGGTACTGCTCCCGCAAAAAATCCAGCCATTCCTTTTGGATGCTCATGGTTTTATCACTTCCTTTTGAATTTAGTGCCGGATTCCCTCCGGCTGGGTGTGAAAAAGCCCCGCTCCATCGGACGAAGCGGGGCGCAGCGGCGTTTGCGCTGGAACGTATTCACTTGATATTTCTGACCTCGCCTGTTCATCAGCTCACCTCCCTCGGCAACACTATCACACCTGCCGGACAAAAGCTATCCGGCAGAACCAACAGACTTACCGCGCTTCATGATTTCGGCCACATCGGTACGCAGGCACGTTTCCGTGTCCATGCGCCAGCAGACAAAACCATGGCCGGGGTAGGGGCAGTCGGCGCACCGCTCGAAGGGGCCGGTAAGGATGGGGGGAGGTTCCCGGGGGATGGTGGTCAGGCACCCAGGCTCATAGAACTGCACCATGCGGCCCTTTTTGTACTTGACTTTCACGGCGACAACCCCATTTCCGGACTGTCATCCGTCTGCCCCGCTGCTTCCAGCTCCCGCTGGTTGGACAGATTGACACGCTCATCCAGATCGTCCACGCTGCCCTCGACCTGTTCTGCCGCCTGCTCCAACACCTCGCGCCGCTCTTTTGTCAGCGGGTATCCGCTTTCCAGCGTTTCACAGACGCAGCGGTACAGTTCGACAAGCTGCTGGTCCGTAAACTGGCGGTGCCCATCCACCAGCCCCGCCCGGCAGGCGAAGTCCAGCTTGGCAGCCCCGTAAAAATGCCCGCCGTCAAAATATTCGCCGCTTCCCACGGCGGTGCGGTCCGGGCTGCGCCGCCATGTGGCGAACTTGTACCCCCAGTCGGCCTCCAGCTCCTGCCCGGCCAATACCACGCCGTTAAAATCCGCCAACACCCGGAACCCCTCGTGGAGCCCTTCCGCCACCAGCGGCGGGGCGGACGCCATGGCCCCGGTGTACTCATAGACCTCCCGGCTCAGCTTGTACGTGAGGTCATAGACGCTGTTCGCTTCCGGGCCGCGCTCCACATCGGCGTTGAAGGCAACGGTGCCGTGGGACATGACCAGCACCGCCGCCCGTCCGTCTGCCAAAACCGGCAGGCAGCCCTTCTCCACCGAGCCGGTGGCAATGCCCTCCCGCTTCAGGCGGCGGGCAAGCTCAGAAAAAAATTTGTCGTTCATCGCTCTGTTTCCTTTCCATTTTTAATGTATAGGGTCAGCCCATCGTCTGACCCAATTCCGGCTTCTGCCGGGGCCAGGGGGCGCTGAGGCGGCGCACACTGCCGAAGCTGGTTTCCCTTACGCCGTCCGCCTCCATCTCAGACCGTCCCAGGGCGTCAAAATCGGTGAAACCGTCCAGCATCTCCAGAATCTCATCCCCTGCCCCGGCATACCCCAGGGCGGCGAAGGCGTATTCCCGCTCATTGCTGCTCACCAGCTCGTAGTCGTCGATATCCATGACGATGGTGCCAGCCTCATGAAAAGAACGGGGCTCCTCCACCTCCAGCACCGCGCCAAACACCCTCAGATCTTCCCTCGTCATCCCTTGGACGCACTCAGCCAGGACGCTGGCGTCCTCCAGGGTGATGGCATCCCTGGGCAGCAGGTGCGCCCAGGGGTAGCCGATCTCCACATCCCTGATGGCCGCGCTGTCCAGATCGTCCAGCCCCAGCGCCCTTTTCGCCTGTTCCAGTTCATCATCTGAGGCGGGGAGGTCAAGACTGACGGCGTCGGTGGGGGAGGCCAGCGTGAGGGCGAAGGCTGGGCGGTCTGTCTTTTTCTGCGTCTGAACCACTTCCCGGCGCTTCACATAGCCGTTGGGCGTGTATGCCCCGCCGTGGCCGGCGTAATAGGCCGCGCCGATCCCTGCGTAGTCCAGGTAGGGCCAGACTTCCTTGGGAAAGTCCACCCCTGCCTGCCCATGCTCCACCAGCCAGCCGCCCAGCTCCTTGTCCGAGGTGACGCCCTCGATGAACTCATATCGGCCCAGGCTGGAGGCGATGTCCAGGATATCATCCAGGCCGTTGACGCTCTCCGCCCGGAGCGCCCCCGCAAAAACTTTCTGGGCGTCCAGATCCATGGCGTCCACCAGTCCGGCCAGCCGGTTCAGCTTTTCCACGCCGGTTTCCTGGTACAGCACGGCAGGATCCAGCCGGTCCTCAAAATGCCACACAGGGCCATCGCCACGGATGAACAGCGGCTGGCTGCCAGTGTCCAGCTTGCCCAGCTCCTCCCGCACCTCCTCCGCCGTGGCGGGGAAGGGGATGGGCACGCTCTCGCCGTAGTATTCTTGGGAAACACACAGGATCATGTCAAATCCCTCCCATCGCCTGATCCCGCTGATGCTGTTCCGCGGGATCGTCCATCATCAATTCCTCCAGCGTCAGGCTGCCGTGGTAGGACACATAGCCCAGTTCAGTGAGCGCGCTGTCCGCCCCGGGGCTGTCCGATTTGGGCACAAAGTCGAATTGATCCAGGTTCTCCGCCAGCTGGCGCACCTCGCTGGCGTACTTGGGCTGGGCCAGCTGCACCACCGCGTCCAGCTTTTTCCGCTCTGCTATGCACAGAGGTTCGACCGCCCGGCACAGCCCATTGAGATCCTCCAAACCATCACAGGTGAGGCTGACGACGGCGGAGACCTGCGGGGTCAGGTCGTCTGTGACAGCCTCCATCTGGAAGCCCTCCGGGCCGCTCCCCGCCCGCTCCAGCGTCCGCTGGATCTGCTTGTCCGGTCAGGGCAGATAGAGGTAGCCGGTGGCTGTGCCCTCTGGCCCGGAGTTGATCGAGACCATCATGAGGGGCGGTTTATAGGGGTATGCCGGAAAATGCCGCGCATCATACGAGCGGCTCCAGCTTCATTCCGTTGTCGTACACCACGCCATAAGGCGTGATCACCCCGGCCCCACCCTGGATCAGGTCGAGGGCCACGGACAGGCCGTCCACCTCTTTGAACTCCTCAAACGGCATGGAGCCGCCGTTGATGGCCAGGGCATGGTCTTTCCCCATCTGCTCCAGCCTGGAGAAGTCGGTGATGACCGTGGCCTGCTGGCAGCAAAACGTCAGGTTGATGAAATCCTTGATGTCGGACAGGCACAGCTTGGACGCCATGGCCTGGAACTTTTCCTTCTCACCTGCACAGAAGCTGTCCAGCCGCTTGGCCAGATAGTCCAGCTCATCCACATTGACGCTCTGGGTTGCCAGCCGATTGAGGATGGGGTATTTGCTGTCCAGCCTGTCCACCCGGCAATCCTGGGAGGTAGGGGAGCCGATATCCATGGCCTCCAGCAGATCAATGACGCTGTCGTACTGGCTGTCCGGAATCGGGAGGGGGATCGTGGCTTGCCCGTACTCCGGGTGGGCCTTGCTGCTGACTTCTGCTTTCATAATCATGAGGAACGCTTCCTTTCATTAAATAAATGTGCCGCGACCATCCCAATGGTGGGAATGATCACGGCCTTTGTTGGGGGGAGTTATCACTTTCGCTGCTTGTTCAGGTTCAAAATTCATCAGTTCAGATGCATGGGAGAAAGGTGCAAAACCATCGGGGTCTATAAATTCGGGTCCCAGCGCAATTTGGTACTCGTCCTGGTAGATATAATTCATCTCATGCACCCAAAGTACCATGCATCGAATGTCCCAGCCTGTTCCGCTTGCGTACCGATTGATTTCATCAATGGTGTCCCCGAATTCTTGCAGCCCCTTTTCTGTGAACCAGAAGCTGCTGGGTTGGTCGAGGTTCATCGGCACCGGCAGGCTGTCCTTGAAGGGTTTCATCAGCCTGCGGTATGCAGCTGGTTCGCACATATCATCCAGCCCT
>Ga0209064_1002301_pt1 | contig 22188 bp, 18 predicted proteins | sample Inofromicrocosms_FD_187498 | JGI IMG/M metagenome (GOLD analysis project Ga0209064, IMG submission 187498) | Mouse cecum microbial communities from Vienna, Austria - Inoculum for glucosamine and mucus D2O microcosms (SPAdes) (version 2) | ecosystem: Host-associated > Mammals > Digestive system >... | reverse complement strand
GCATATCAATGCAATATAACAGTTTCAGGTGATCGCTCTCATCTATTTTAAAATCCCTAAATGCTTTGTCCGTCTCCGGATCGTCGGAATATGCGGTATAAATATGCGGCTTATCATCTACCTTTGCAAACCATTCGGGCGCCTTCCCGATCATCTCTGTCATGTGTTCGTAATTCGCACAGAAAACAATATATTTCCCGGTCTGGTTCTTCATATGCTTATGAAAGATCTCATCTAATCTATCCGCCTGTTCCAAAGCACGGCGCAATGCTTCCAACTGCTTCTCGCCTTCATCACGGACAGCCTTATTCTTTGCCGTCTCTATCCGCCTCTGGTATTGGTCTAACTCCTTCTGATAAGAATACACAGACAGCACATATTTCGGCGGATTCAAGATCCCCCGCACGATCGCTTCGCCAAGTGTCATCTCCGAAGCAACATTCCCGTCAAATAATTCATCCGACATATCCCGTTGATCATCCAGGTATCGGATCGCTGTGGCAGAAAGCCCTAACACCGGCACGCCAGGATATATAGACAGCAAGTTCTGCACTCCCTGCCCCCAGACCTTTGCGCCGCAGCGGTGGAACTCATCCAGTATGATATAATCCGGGCAAATCTCCTTAAGCTCCACATCCGGCATAACCGTCAGCTTTGCATAAGTATAGAAACTGACATTTTTCAATCGATTCTCTCGCTTCTCCTCAGGGCATCCATCACTTGATAAGAGATTCTCCACTTGTGTCTTGAAAATATATTCCGACGGCGAGAGCCAGCAAATCCTTTTATCCGGGAAATCCTCACATAATTTGAAACCGATGAAAGATTTCCCCGTCCCCGTAGGGTGTACAATTGCTGCTTTCCCTGCAGTCTCCAACATACGAAGAGCCGCCTGATATGCAGACTCATTATGTTCATATAGATCAATTCCCATATCGACGGCTCCTTTCCGAACGTAATAAAGCACGTTACTTCATTACTTTTTTTTCGTTAAAAAAGTACATAAATTTCATATGCTTCTGCTATATTACCATGCAAAAATTTATTTGTCAACATTTTAGACTAATCCTGGCGAGCTGTAAATGGAATCAGAGGCAGGATTTTTCTGGTATTTCTGTAAATTATATCTTAAATTCGTGTTAATTCTAGAGTTTTCTATTTTATTTTAGTCAATCCGTAGTCAAATAGCAGTAAAAGTTAGAAGGAGCCTGCAATGAATATCGCATAGGATACTTCTATTTTATTTCCCAATTCAAGTCAAAACCTTAGTCAAAAAAATCAAATACAACCGGAAAGACGCAGCCCCTCCATTTTTTGTAATGAAGTAACGTGCTCCACTACTTTTATTTTTACCGCAAATATCATATAATCTATATATTTTCCTGAAATAACCATTCGAAAGTTAAATATCCTGTTACTTCCCTTTATCCGCACAAAAATCCAAAATCCTATTCTTTAGATAAAGTGGAAAATCTATAATTTAAACTCTTTAATACAATTTATCACCATATCCTGTTCTTTTAATTCCATATACGGATGAATTGGCAATGCCAATACCCTGCGGCATAGTCGTTCCGTTATGGACAAATCAACTTTCACACAATCCATCCCCTGAAATGCCGTCTGCCTGCTCATCGGCTTAGGATAATAAATCATAGACGGAATCCCTTTCCCCTTAAGATCTGCCTGTAAACCATCACGCTCCTCTTCACTATCTAGTAGAATCGAATATTGTGCCCAACTAGAATAAAAGCCTTCCTTAATAAAAGGAACTCTTACATATTCTGATAACTGACAGCTATATCTTTCAGCCGCTTGATTCACATCTCTCAGTTCAGATTCCCGAAATGCCTTTAACTTCACTTGCAAAATTGCTGCCTGAAGTGTGTCCAACCGGGAATTGATCCCTATGTGCACATTATCATATTTGTCCATTCCCTTTCCATGAATGCGGTAAGACCTAAGCAATGCTGCCCACTCATCGTTATCAGTAAATACCGCTCCGCCGTCACCATAGCATCCCAACGGTTTTGCCGGGAAAAAGGAAGTCGTAGAAATGTCTCCAAAGCTACATCCCATTCGCTCACCGATCCTTCCGCCAAAACCTTGCGCACCGTCTTCTAAAATCAGAAGATGATACTTCTCGGCTATCTTACTGATCGCCGGATAATCCGCCGGCTGTCCGAACAAATCTACTGTAATGATCACACGGGGAACCAATCTTCCTTCCTTCTTTACCTGCAGAATAGCCTGTTCCAGTGATTCTGCGGAAATATTAAAAGTATCCTCTTCTACATCCACAAAAACAGGTACGGCACCTCTGTATGCCGGGGTTTCTCCCGATGCAAAAAATGTAAAATCCGGAACAAATACGGCATCTCCTTTACCTATATTCCAGGTCATTAGCGCCAGTGACAGTGCATCCGTTCCGTTGGCACAGGTAATACAATGTTTCGTTCCTATATAGTCAGCCAATTGCATTTCCAATTCTGTGACTTGTGAACCAGATATGAAATTTCCTGTAGCTAAGACTTGATGAACCGCATCGTCAATGTTCGTTTTTAGTACTTGATATTGCTTTTGTAAATCTCTAAATTGCATATTCTATTCCCCCACATTCCTTTTTATTTAGTTTCTACTCTTGGCCATTACAGCGAGTATACCGTGCAAAATCCGTCTTCCTCTGCAGTAATGATTTCCATCTCATTTACATAACGTTCATATTCCTCCGTCAAGATCGTCGTCTCATACCCGGATTCTCCCCACATAAAGTCAGATACTATCGAACCGCCTAACCTAAGCCACCCAAATGCAACCCGATTATTAACCTCTGTCCATACAACTTTCGTCAGTACTTTCTCTTTCTCAATTGCGATCTCATTTTGACCTAACTCCAAATTCTGAAAATATTCATCTCCTAAATCCATAGCATTCCTAAGTTCTGGATTAAAACGTATTGCATTCATCCGCTCAAAATTAAAATATGCATCCGTAAACGTATATTCTGCCACTTCAAATACAACACACTCTGGCTTAAAAATATTAAAATAGTATGGAAAATTTATAATATTTTGATAATCATGCACCGAAATATATTCACCAAATCCATTCTGCAGATACTTCGTCCCTAACCCATTCATATAACTTCCCTGAAACACTAACGCACGAGGCGCGCCCTCTTTCTTACGTTTTGAATTTATATAATACTGAAATGACGGGAAACTGGGATTTATGACAAGTTCTTCCCGGTATTTTTCTGTAATATCCATAACATCCATATTGAGTGAAACTTGTGGAACCATTTCATGAATTGGAAATTTGGACGCTAGTAATGTTGTCTGTAAATTTTCGCTCATAACTACATCTTCTTCCATATCGCATATATGGATTTCTTTAATATCCTTTTTTAAAGTTTCAAGAATATTGTTTGATCCATATAATGCTCCAAGGTCATTCCAGTGATTTGCATCATATTTCTGGTTAAACACAACTTGTCCCTCTTTCACTTTTTCTTGTAACAACTCGGTATTATCGATATAACGAACTCCTCTATCATCCAATGCCTCCAAAAATAAATCTACCCAACTACGGTCATAATTCATCCCCTTTGGAAGATGTGAAGTAAGCACCGCTGGTTTTGCCGGATTAAACACGAACAGGAACGGAACATCTCGCTCCGTACAATATTTCTGAACCTGTTCGACCATGTTAGCAAACACCTCATGATAATCATCATAGCATGGATAGACCGTAAGACCTGCTCCAAATATGTATCCATCTTCTCCGTAAATATAGGAAGGATGTACCATTTCACCCCAAATACGGTCATTCAGAACCGTATATGCTAAAATCATCTCATCCCTTAATCCGATACGGTCACTGATATAATTTTCGATATTCTGTGTCAAATCTTCTTCCCCTTCTTTCTCTTTCAAAAAAGGATTCTGAGCTAATTCTCTATTGTCAATTTCTGAAATTACTCCTTCCTCAAAATTAAAAAGCAAGACTGGCACCATGATGATCGAAAAAAACAGCACACACGTCATAACACGCAAAATCTTCATATAAACCATCCTCCCTTAGAACGTGTTCGAAAGAAACTAATATTGAAAATAAATAAATGGACTATAAGTAGAATTAACCATAAATAAAATGGACATTATAAAGAGTATAAGCAAACACAACTCTTTTACAACAAATCCCACTTTTGACAGAAAAATTTTCTGGGATAAATCACCTATTTTCTCACTGCCAAATAAAGTAGAGCCAAAAATTCCTATTACTATCAACGTTACAATCTTCATGTCAAAATAATACTGCCAAGAATATGGTATGATATCAAACTGAAATACACCAAACATTACTTTCATCCAATTCCATACTTCTGTAATATTCTGAAAACGAAAAAATTGCCAACTAAACAATGTGATTCCCATCGTCGTAATCCATTTAACCATATCCGGCAAAATATGATACAATTTCTTATCTCTGATAATTCTTTCGAATATCACACAGAAACCATTTATCCCTCCCCAAATAATATAATTCCACCCGGCACCATGCCAAATTCCTGTTGTTATAAACACAACAGCGAGGTTCCTTAGTGTCTGAAATCTTCCATTTCTACTTCCTCCAAGCGGAATATAGATGTACTCTCGAAACCATGTTCCAAGCGATATATGCCATCGTCTCCAAAATTCTGATATAGACACTGATCTATATGGAAAAGAAAAGTTCTCTTTAAACTCAAATCCCAATAATCTTGCAAGACCTATCGCAATATCAGAATAACCCGAAAAATCATAATAAATCTGAAGCATATATAAAAGGGATGTTCCCCATGCCGTAACAATATCCACCCCATTTTCTGAAATCTGACTAATACAAGCGCCAAATTGATCGGCAAGAATCAATTTTTTGGCAAATCCAATCATAATTCCATTCAGTCCCCTGACAAAACAGTCTATTTTTATTACACGCTCCTTGATAAGCGGCTGGAAATCTTTCCATAATACAATAGGACCGGAAATCACCTTTGGGAAAAAGGATAAATAAAGCGCACAGTCAATCAAACTACCCCGTTCTGCATCTTTGCGGTAAATATCGATCAAATAAGACAATGATGAAAATGTGATAAATGAAATCCCCAAAGGAGCCAGGATTCCTCGCCTTGCAATGCTCTTCTGAAACAGGGAATTCCATATGTCAACAAAAAAATTCGTATATTTGAAATAAACCAACTCATAAACAACAACCAGACATGCCATAATAAAAAGAACATGTCCCAATGTTCGTTTATATCTTTGTCCAAGAGTGATGCCATATCCCAACATCCAAACCATAAAAATATAAATACATAATTTGAAGACGTCATCAAAACAAGCCCACATATAGAATCCCAGGCTAAGACAAACAATGATAATATCTTTTATGCGTAGCTTAACAAGAAATACTCCCAAAATCTTTCTGCGTTCTAAAAAAACTTCTATAAAATAAAACAGTACAGTAATCGGAAAGAAAACAAACAAAAAAACAGGAGTTGCAAAATTCATAAAAAAATCCCTTTCTTCGTTACATCTATAAATATTCTATTTGGAAAGATTCATATCTTCCGCTGTATATTCTGCAGCTAATGAAAAAAAATATAGTAATATTGTATTATACTCATAAAACGAATTTTCGAAAAACCCCTGTATGATCACGTATAACTGTATAAAAAGCGAAAAAAAACAGCTGGCTCTGATAACACTATTTTTAACTTTATATCTTTGAATTTTACGCAAAGTCTTACACACCGAATATGATAGAGCCAAAATTAACAGTATAAGTCCGACTACTCCTTGTTCAACCCACATCTGCAAATATATATTATGACCCAAACGTCCATTCTGAGTATACTTTACAATGGAATTCACTCCATGACCTAAAAGTGGTTTCTCTTGTATGGCAAATATCATTTTATCCATGATGTTTATTCTTGAAACCACAGACACATAAAACAAATGGTAAATCAAGTCATGAAAAAATAAACAACCTATCAGAGTAAGGATTCCACACATACTCGTAATCAATAAAATCCACTTTCTAAAACGTCGGTTCATGACCATCCACCCCATAACAGCCACAATGATAATAACTGTAAAAAAAATACCTTTCTTTCCTGTCAGAATCAATCCAATAAAGGCCAAAGCCAAAAGGATCTTAGTTGAAATTTTATGTTTATCCGAAGAACACCACTCTGCCAGAAGTAATCCGATCAAAATTGCAAAGAAGAATGCATTCGTTCCTGTCTGTCCCGATATTCCCGCATAACAATGCATCTCCTTAGCCCATCGGACAGTCAACTGTTGTATATCTTCCGGCAAAAAATGACTGGTAATTTTTAATGAAAAATCAGTAAATATAACACTAAAATAAGTATAAGCTAAATGAAACAGACACCCTGCCTTCAACCATTTATACATTTTTACTTCCCACCCTGAAAGATATGAGAACCAAACAGCTATAACAAAGAAATTCAGATAAACAATGAAAAACTTAATGGCATTTAAAAAATCTATAGCATAAAATGTTGATAAAAACATATCCGATATCAAGATAAGGAAAAAAATCCATTCCAGTCTGATCTTTATTCTAAACCCTCGACGTATATCATCTATTGCTTCTTTTTTCATTATTTCTTTCAAAATAATAATAGAAAACAAAAGATCCATTACTATATACAAAAAAGTATCATTTAGAAATAGATGTTTAAAACATATGTAGAACATTATATATACAAACCATAGATTTAATATCCTGTCATTTTGTCTATTCATTTCTACTCATTTCTACTCCTTTCATCATGCAATCTAGATATTTTGAGCCGTTTTGATTTAATGTACTGTTTTTTTTATCAAAGCGATCATTCTATTACAAATTCCTTTCATCTCTTTCCTGTTAAATATCCATCCTAATAAGAATATTACAACTCCTGCATACATTGTAGAAATAACAGCTAACTGAATCCATTGAAAATAAGACTCACAAGTCATATCGATATATTGAAATGGAATACAAATGATTACGACCTCCATGATCAAGCATAGTACCCTTTTCACCGTAGAATAAACCGATAATTTCGTTATCTTTTTCGGAACATAGAAAAATAAATCTATGACTCTATAAATGTTAGAAGCAATCGAACCCAAAAGTATACCGGCGAGTCCAAATCTTGACACGAGTAAGACACCTACCAATACGATAATTCCGCCTTGAATTGTCACTTGCAACCTTGTCTCTCTATAATGCCCTGCCGATATCACTAACATGTTTTGAGGAGTCTTCAAATTATAGAGTAAGGCATTGACTACAAACAAACTTCCTAAAATCGGATCATAATAATTGGCATCCGTTATATTTTTTGTATAAAGATAGATAAATGGCATGATCATAATAAATGACACACTATAGATGATTGCAACCAAACTATAATATGCAAACTCAAATTCCTGGTATGCTTTTTGTAATAGTTTTGTTTCATTTCTGGCAATGATATCTCCAAAAGAAGAAAAAATACTATTTGTACATACATTTAAAACACTTGAGATACCTCCCATTACCATATTATAAATACTATACACGCTCACAGTCTTCAAATTTGTAAATATGGTTGCAATCACTACTGGCGTCCCCCGATATACTGCACCCATGATCTCAGAATATAATGCATCCCATCTCTTATCCAACGCTATGTTATTCGGTTTTTCCTTATAATCTATATAAGAATAATTCTTCCTGGAATACTGGAACAAAATCACACATCGGAGTAAGATCGCACTTAACATGGATGCTCGTACAAGCACGATATGAACTCTCATAATTGACAGAATAACTAATATTGATGTATTTAAAATCGTATACAAGATTGACGAAATAGAAATCACATATAATTTCTGATCTGCCGTCAAAAGAGCCCGATATTTCCCCAAAGTAAAGAATTCTAATACGCCTCCAACTCCTAAAATCAATACCAAAATCGTAATCTGCCAACGATCCATCGTTGTAATTTTTACTGTTAACGGATAGATCAATGCAAAACTAATAACCAAAGCCAGGAAAATATATCCTGATATCACATAAAATCTTCGTGTTGCTACAACAATTGCACTGATCTCTTTATGATCATCTTTAGACAATGGCTTATATAATGCAAAGATAGACGCACTTGACAAACCAGCTTCTACCAGACTGAAATATTCAATAAACTGTGTGATCGAAGTAATCAACCCATTAATTTCAGAACCGTAATAATCCAACATGAATCTTGGAACAATAAAGCCTACTGCCAAAATCACAACTTGATGACAAGTTGCAAAAAAAAGATTATTGACAAATTTTCCTGTTCTGTTCAAGTTCCTTTCCATTCTTCAATACTATTTCCTTTCTCCGATCACTCTCATCTTTCCCGATATAATAGTCTGAAAAAGCAGAAGATACTTCCTTGCATTGTTTTCCCAGGTAAGTTCCTGAGCCGTTTCAAATCCGTTAACAGATAATTTTTTATAATATTTCGAATCTATAAAGCACTTTTCAATTTTATCTGCTAAGCCATCGACATCATTCGGAGATATCAAGATTCCATTCTCCCCGTCTTCTATTATATCCATAATCCCTTCCCCATTTGTTCCGATCACAGCACACTTCTGGGACATAGCCTCCAAATAAACAATTCCAAATCCTTCATTGATGCTCGGCATCACAAAGACCTGTGTTTGAGCCATATGTTTCAGGACATCTTCATTTGATAAATGCCCATAGAAATAGACTGACTTCTCTATTTGAAGTTCTCTGCAAATCCGCTGTAATTCCGCTTTTTCTGTTCCTTCTCCAATGATTCCGAGACTTGCCTGTGGAAACTGTTTTAATACCTTAGCAAAAGCCTGTATTGTCACGTCTGTGTTTTTTTGTTTTATCAAATTGCTCACTTGAAGGACCGTATATGGTTCTTTTTCTTTGTATAATACAGGCTCTTTCACAAACCCATTCAAAATAACGCGTATGTCTAGCAAAGAACATTCTGAAAGAAGTCTCTTTCTTAACATAGAACTTACTGCAACCACAATATCCGCTTTTTTACATATCCTGACAACCTGGCGGCCTCTTCCTTGATCTAATTCCATTATCGTATCTGAACCATGGGTTGTTAGCACCAACGGAATTCCATACTTTACTTTCAGTCTGCCTCCAATATATCCGTCGAACCCTATCGTATGGGCATGGATAATATCAACAGCCTCTTTTTTCATCAATCTATCAAAAAAATTTTTGACTGCTATATACCCAAACCAATTATTGAATGTATATTTCCCAAAATTAGAAAAAGACAGACAATCAATATAATAAATAGAAACGCCATCTATAATATGATGCTTTCGTTTTTCTAAGAATTTATATTTCTTTCCTAAGACTGTCGGCGCAATTACAGTCACTTTATGTCCCTGTCTTACGAATTCAATTGCCTGATTATGAACGAAACTGACATACGGGCTTCCATCATCTTGATAATGGGCAAGTATCAAGATATTCATGCCTTTACTCTCCCCTTACAAATCTGCAGTAAGCGCTTTACTTTGACTAAGAATACAATTAATTTTTTATAAGACGCATAGTCATCTTCCGTTTTATTCGGCGCCTGCATAATCTTATTCCATTGTTTTTCCGATATTTCCAGCTTTTTCAATATATAATCTCTATCTCCCAGCATTTCCTCCATGGTATAAGTATCTACGTCATCTATTTCTTTCAACGCTTCTTCACGGGTCATCTCTCCTCCGACAACCAAGCTCGACAAATGTGCGCGTTTTTTATCATAGTGGAATTTTTGCGGCAAATAATAAGACTGGAAAAATTTTGTGAATCTCGATTCAAAATGTTTTCCCCCATAATATTTCCAATCAAATTCTCTCTCTAATACCTCCATAGCACCTTTTTTAGAATACGGCACGTAATTTAGAATCTTAATTCTCTTTATCGTCATTTGGTAATAAAAATATTTCACAATTCCAAAATGAGGATATTTTCTAAAAATTGGCTGCTTACGACCACATTTTTTGTATACACTTTTTATGTTGCGAAAATCGGTAGAAGCATATCCCCATGCTCCTGGAAGAATCCCCTCTGTCGCCAAATTACTTCCATTCAACATATATTTGATTTTATATTTCTTTGCATATGCATACATAGCAGCTAAAAATACATGATCTTGCGGGACATCCAGATTCGCAAGCCCGGAAAACATATATGCACGCTGCAATTCTTTCATAGACTGCCAGTCAATTACAATCGTATGTAGATCCATATTCAACGCCTTACACATTTTTTGAATATTCTCCACAGCAATCTCGCTATTCCATCCCGCATCTACATGCACTGCTAATACACGAAGCCCTAATTTGTGTGCTAAATAAGCCATATATGCACTATCCACGCCTCCGGAAATCCCTAAAATGCAGTCATACTCTTTTCCCTTCCCATATTCTTTCATTTCTTTGACTAATTTCCGTAATTCCCTGTCTGTCTCTTTTCCTTTATATCCATATAACATGACATCCTTATCAAATTTATGGCAATGGTTACAGACACCATTCTCATCAAACTCTATCTGCGGATCACTTATATCCATAATACATCTTGTACAAATCTTATAATTCTGATCAGACTTCATAGATTCCTCCTGCTATTAACTCTTTTTCATCAGGCATATTAATCAATACCGCTCTTTTCTTTCCATAATATACAAACATGCTCCCGGCAGCCACTGCATGAGCATTCCCCTCTTTTAATGCCTGTTTTAGATCTTTTATATCCGAAGCTCCGCCGCACGCAATTACCGGGATACTTACTTTTTCTGCCACAGACTTGATCAGTTCTATATCGTAGCCTGACATAGTTCCGTCACGGTCTATAGAATTTAACAAAATCTCTCCTGCCCCTGCTTTTTCTGCCAATATAGCCAGTTCTTGCGGCGTCTTGTCGACTTTTTGTTTCCCTCCTTCTATACAGCAATGATATCCATTCAAAATCTTCTTTTTCGCATCTATTGATACGATGACACTTTGACTTCCCGCGTAATGCACAATTTCTTCAATCAAACCAGGTTTTTTAATAAAAGAAGTGTTAACCACAATTTTTTCAAACCCTATAAAAAATAATTTTTTTGCTTGTTCTAAATTAGAAATTCCTCCGCCATAACTCATTGGCATAAATGCTTCGGAAGCAATATCCTCCAATAATGAAAAATTGGGTTCCCTGTTTTCTATCGAAGCACCTATATCCAGCAAGCATAATTCATCTACTTCTTTTTCATTAAAGATCTTTACTGCATTGATCACATCACCAAGATAATTAGGTTTTGAAAATTTTGTCGTCTTTACAAGCCCTTGATCCTGAATTAACAAACATGGAATCACCCTTGGTCTACTATACATTATTCTCACACTTTCACAAAATTTGATAACAACTGCATCCCATACTTATGGCTTTTTTCAGGATGAAATTGGACTCCATAGATAGAACCTCTACTCACTGCGGCAGCAAAAGGGTACCCATAGTTACAATACATCAAAACATCTTCTGCATTCTTACATACTGCATGATAAGAATGTACAAAATAAAATTTCATCGAACTCATACCTTCTGAGACAATGGGATCTTTTTCTTTCTCCACGGATACATAATCCCACCCCATATGCGGCACTTTTAACATTGAATTTTTTAAATCAAATTTTTTACTAACAAAATCAAGATAGCCAAGCCCTGATTCTTTTCCTTCCTCACTTGAACAACCAAGCATTTGCATCCCAAGACAAATACCCAATATCGGTTTTTTGTTTTCCAAAGTATGAATATTGATCGCATCTACCAAACCACTTTGTTTTAAAAGTTTCATACCTGTATCAAAAGCTCCCACTCCCGGAAGTATCAATTTATCTGCAAATTTAATCTCAGACGGATCTTGAACCAGAACGACATCTTTCGCCCCTATCTTCTTCAGCATATTCAAAATAGAGCTTACATTTCCCAATCCATAATTAATAACTGCTACCATAACGGCAATTTCCCCTCATAGACTTCTATATAAATGAAGTAATTTCTCTTCCTCTTTTTCCCAATTGAACACCTTTTTTACTGTTTCTCTTCCTATCTCTCCCATTCGAGCCGCCTGCTTTGGATTCGCTAATAAATAATTGACCGCATCTGCTATCTCCCTTGGGTTATCCGGCATCACTGCTATTCCAAACGGATATTCTTTTAATACTTTCCTTGTATAAGGCGTATCTGATAACACGACTGGAACGCCCATCAGCATGTATTCGTACACCTTTGTCGCCATAGTATCTATGTGATCATATTGTCCTGTGTTCAATATTGTACAAATTCCAACTTTAGCCTTTTTATATAACTTTTCTACTTCATTTCTTCTAAGGAATCCCAGAAAATCTACTTTTTTATATTCGTCCAACTTTTTTAACTCTTCTTCAAATGATATAACAGAAAAATTTCCCCCAAGAGCCAATCTCGCCTCTATATACTTCATCGACTTCACTAAATGCCAGATTCCTCTCTCATATGACAAGCTTCCTACATGACAGATCAACTCTTCCTTTTCGCTATTCTCACTATCATTTTCATGAAATTCACTTAACTTAGGAACATTTGCTATATATTCGGTTCTTTTTGCTTTTTGCTCGAAATAGTTTTTACCGTCTATCATGCATGGTACAAGTACAGCGTCAACATAATGAAGACAATATTGTTCAAATAACTGATACCCCTTTGCAATGCATTTTCTTAATATATTCGGAATATACTCTCTAGTCAAAATCTGAAATGCATAAAACTCGTGGCTGTCAAAGATTACCTTTTTTCCTTTCTTATGAAGGGAAAATGCATATTTCAAAAGATCTGGGTCATGAAAACAATAGATTTCCGCATCAACATTAACCGCAAGATCGTAAACCTTTTTCCCCGCCCTCCAAAAACGCTCCCGCCGGCTTTTAGGTTTAAAATTAGTAGAAATAATATGGACACCCTGGTATTCTTCATCCTGCTTTTCATCACATACAATCAGATATACGTTATATCCCGCGTTTACAAGCGAAATACATTCCTTTTGCACAATCCTTACATCATACCTTCCGTGAGCGCTTGTCATATGGCAAACTTTAACCATCTATCTTCCCTCTTTCATCGACTCTTCCGATCACTTTCGCAGGTACTCCTGCTACCAATGTATAGGCAGGCACATCTTTCGTAACAACAGCACCAGCTGCTACCATTGCATAATCTCCGATCGTATTTCCGCAAACGATCGTCGCATTTGCTCCAATACTCGCCCCTTCTTTTATCAATGTCCTTTTGTATCCTTTTCTCCCTTTCGGATACCTTGCACGCGGAGTCAGATCATTCGTAAATACACAAGATGGACCACAGAATACACCATCTTCCAATTCCACCCCTTCATATAGAGATACATTATTCTGCACTTTACAATCATTTCCAATGATCACGTTATTAGAAACATTTACATTCTGTCCAAACGAACAATTTTCTCCGATTCTCGCACCCTTTTGAACGTGGCAAAAATGCCATATTTTCGTTCCCGCTCCTATCTTTACGTCCTCATCTATGTAACTGCTTTCGTGTACAAAATAATCCATTAAAACTCTCCTGTCATTTCAACTGAAGTGAACTCATCAAGCGGTAACTTCACAGGTCTTTGCTCTTTCTGGCTCTTATATATCGCCAACACCAATTCCAAAGCATTCCGTCCCGCCACTGCATCCACGTAAGGTCTTCGATCTTTTTCTATCGCATCGATCACATCTGTATACAGACTCGTATGCCCATTCCCATATACGTTACTTGTTACCTCTTCCAGGCCTTTATTCTTACCATCTTCTTCCGTCTCATCTGCAAACTGCCATACATCAATATTATTGGTAGATGTTCCGCCAATCTTTACTGTTCCATGTTCTCCAAAAAGATACAATGTCTCTTCTAGGTTCTGTGGATACACATTTGTTGTCCCTTCAATTGTCGCTATGGCTCCATTTTTGAATTTCACCACTGCCATTCCGACATCTTCTGCTTCCAAATAATCATGAAACTGCCGGCGAGTTTGTCCATATACCTCTTCCACTTCATCTCCGATCATCCAGCGCAGAAGATCAATACCGTGAATACACTGATTCATCAACGCGCCGCCATCAGAAGCCCACTTTCCTCTCCATGGCGCCTGTGTATAATATCCCTCATTCCGATTCCAACGTACATGAACAGATCCATGTGATAATTTCCCGAATCTTCCTGCCTCAACTGCCTTTCTCATTTCCTGTACAGCCACGTTAAATCTGTTCTGATGGCACGCCGACACCTTTACGCCGTTTTCTTCTGCACGCCGGATGATCGCATCCGCATCCTGGATACTCATAGCTATCGGTTTTTCAATAATACAGTTAATACCATGATCGATACAATATAGGGCAATCTCTGCATGATTTCCGCTTTCAGTTGCAATCGCTACTAAGTCCAACTGGTTTTCCCCTATCATCTTCTTATAGTCATTATAATGTTTTATCGTTGTTTCTTTCTCTAATCCATGTTTTACAAGCAAATTTTCAATCTGTGATTCTTTGATATCGCATGCAGCAACAAATTCCAAGTTATTATTAAGAACCGCCTTTACATGGTTTGTTGCAATCCTTCCGCATCCAATTAACGCATATCTCATTCTATTTCCTCCGTAAGTCTCATATTTTATAAGACCTCAATATTCTCTCGCTTCGTCAAATATTTCATTACATTTTTTGTATCAAATACAGCCTTCGCATGCTCCTGTAACATTTCATAATCAACATTGGAATGAGCTGCCGTTATCATCAGCAGATCATATCCCGCTATCTGTTCCGGCGTGATTTCTGCCAATCCTTTTGTCTTTTGCCCATGATATTTATACTCTGCCACCCAAGGATCATAATACTCCACGTCAGCCCCGGATTCTCTCAATATCTCAATCACCTCTAATGCCGGACTTTCCCGATAATCATCAATATCCTGCTTATAAGCAACTCCTACTACCAACACCTTAGAGCTCTTCAATGATTTCTCGAATCTATTTAGTATCCTTGCAGCACGGTCAACACAATACTCAGGCATCTTATCATTGATCATCATAGAACTCTCGATCATAGACGTATGGAAGCCATATTCTCTTGCCTTCCAGGATAAATAGTACGGATCCAATGGGATACAATGCCCTCCGAGACCCGGTCCCGGATAAAACGCCTGGAAACCATATGGTTTCGTCTTTGCCGCATCTATAACCTCCCAGATACTGATTTCCATTCGGTCACACAAAATCGCCAATTCATTGATCAGTCCGATATTAATATTACGGTACGTATTCTCCAGTATTTTCTCCATCTCTGCTATAGCCGGAGAAGATACTTCCGCCACATCTCCGTCCAGGACAGAACGATACATAGCCGCAATTACTTCCGTAGCATCTTTGCCGATCCCACCGACTACTTTTGGTGTATTCTTAGTCTTATAAATCAAATTTCCCGGATCCACCCTCTCCGGCGAAAAACCCAGATAAAAGTCCTCCCCGCATTTTAAACCGGATCCCTTTTCCAAAATCGGTTTTACCAGTTCTTCTGTTGTTCCCGGATAAGTAGTAGATTCCAGAACTACCATAGTCTCGCTTTTCAAATGCCTAGAAATAGCCTCTGTGGACGACTGCACGTAACTGATATCTGGTTGCTGATGCTTGTCCAACGGTGTCGGTACACAGATTGCAATAAAATCTGCTTCCCTAATAAAATCAAAATTCGATGTAGCTCTGAACATCCCATTCTCTACAAGCCTTTTCAGATCACTGTCTACCACATCTCCAATATAGTTATGTCCTTCATTAACAAGCTTTACTTTTTCTTCCTGAACATCAAATCCTATTGTTTTAAATCCTGCTTTCGCCTTTTCTACCGCCAAAGGAAGTCCTACATATCCCAATCCAACAACACCGACCGTCAGATCTTTTTCTTTGATTTTTCTTAGTAATTTCTCTTTCATCGTTTCTCCTATCTAATCCATAATATTTATAAAATCATGTGCTAATTTAGATATCAGATACTTCTCTTTGATCACCTTCCTCGCATTAGCACTCATCTTCATCTTTTCCTCTTGTGTCATTTGTAAAAGCATCTCTATCTTTTTTGCAATTTCTAACGGTTCTCCTTTTGAAACCACACCACAGTTATACTTCTCGATCAGATTCCCGTTTGCACGAAATGCCAAAAGTACAGGGACTCCGGCATATAAGGAATCATAGATCTTATTCAGGCTGATTCCATATTGATAAAGCAAAGACTCTTTCGCCCCGCAATAAGAGATATCAAAATACTTCAGCAAATTCGGGATACTACCCTTTTGAACCGGTGGAAAAAAGGTAACATTTTGTACTCTATGCTTCTTCACATAATTCTTCAGCCTCTCTTTCTCCACACCATTTCCGACCAATACAAAATGAATATCTTTATTTTGTATTCTTTCCGCCGCTTTGACCAAATTACTAAGCGCATTAGACAAAGCATGCCCTCCAAAATATCCCACTATGAATTTCTTACTTCTTTTTAGATTTTCTAATTCTCTTTCCATCTCCGTCGGAAGCGGCATCGGATTTTTCCAGTCCTCTTCTACCACTCCATTCTCTATACAGAAGAATTTCTCCGCCTTCATCCCATGCCTGACCATGTAATCTTTCGCACACGGAAGTAATGAAACAACCCTGTCAGAGTTCTTATAAGCGGAGTTCTCACCAATCTGGATCAACTGTACAAAAGGATGATACTTCGACATGCCGCCTAATTCAATCAGTGTGGCTGGCCACATGTCATGCACTTCATGGATCAATCTGGCATGACATTTCTTTCTCATATACTGAGCCGGAAACGTATCCAATGGATAAGTTGACGATGTAATGATTACATCGGGTTTTATTTTCTTCAGAATCTTCTCAGAATATTTTCGGAGCTTATAACAGAAACGGAACATGGTCATTGCCCTGCCTATGCCATTCCCTTCATATCTACCTGTTTTGAGCCAGCAGTATTGAATTCCATCCACATCTTCATATTGCATATCCTCTTCCACTTTCGGATTCTCTTTTCTCAGATGAGAGAAATCCCCTGCAATAATATGAACATGACACCCCATCTTCACCCATTCTCTGGCAAAATAATAAGGTCGAAACTCCATTCCCATCTCCGGCGACCCGGCATAATGGTTAATCAATAATATATTCATCCTATCCAAGCTCCTAAGCCACTGCGATCACAGTCCTGATCATTGTCATAAATTCCCTTAAAAGTCCAAACTTCTTGATACTATCTAAATTATATTCCATTTTTCCCGGAAGCACCTTTTCCACATACACCCTATCAATATCCTCCGCCTCACGAAGCAATTCTGCTTCATCTTTGTAACGGATACTTGCCTCTGAAGTCACACCTGCCGGAAGCAGCAATGTCGCCCTCATTTCTTTCGTGTATGCTTTCACATATTTCTCCACTTCCGGTCTTGTTCCCACGAAAGACATGTCTCCGGCAAATATGTCAATTAACTGTGGTAATTCATCCAAACGATATTTTCGCAAAAACTTTCCTATTTTTGTTATTCTATTATCATCTCTTATCGTTACCTGCGTACCCATTGCATCTGCGTTAGCTATCATTGTCCGAAACTTATGTATCATGAACTTTTTACCATATGCAGTTACCCTTTCCTGCCGATAAAATATAGCTCCGGGAGAATCCATTCTGATCATAACCGCGATCATCAACATCGGTATCACCAAGAGAATTAATAATACAAATGAAACAACCACATCAAAGAATCTCTTAAATATTAGACTTTTCTTTCGTTCGGACAGGATTTCATAATACTCTCTGACTTCTGGGATCTGCATCCATTCAGGCAATTCATTCCACTCTCGCCACATATCTCTTTTATTACCTCCCGCAATCCATCAGCCACATACTCCACATCTCCATGTGTAAGCTTCGTATGCAACGGCAATGTCACCTCATTCCGATAATACGCATAAGCATTGGGAAAGTCCTCGATCCGCCATCCCATCGCCTTATATGCACTCATCATCGCCAACGGTTTATAATGTACGTTACACACAATCCCCTTCTTTGCCATCCGGAGAATCACATCGTTTCTCCCCATCTCATCCGTTCCCGAAACCCGCGCGAGATATAGATGCCCTGAACTGATATGATCTCTACCGTAGTGCTCCACATGAAACACCCCTAGCTCGTCACAGGTTCGGTCATATCTTTCAATGATCTCATGCCGTTTTTCCAATATCCCCGGATATCGTTCCAACTGTTTCAAACCGATCGCTGCCATAATATCCGTCATATTACATTTATAAGCCGGTGACAAAATGTCATATTCCCACGCCCCTAACTGGCTTTTTGCCAACGCATCCTTCGACTGTCCGTGCAGAGAATACAGCATGAACTGATGATAGATCCATTCATCCTCAAATCCTTCGATCGGATTCCAGGTCAACGCTCCGCCTTCCGCAGTAGTAAGGTTCTTCACCGCGTGAAAAGAGAAACTGGTGAAGTCTGCGACTGTACCGCACCTTTTCCAGTTCCCCCCTATCTTCCTCTCAGCGCCAAAAGCATGGGCGCTGTCCGCTACTACAGCTACCCTTCCAATACTTTCCTGGATCTTATTCTTCGGGTGAAATAAAGCCCGCTTCCTATCCACAATCTCGAAGATCCTGGAATAATCACACATCACCCCTCCCAGATCTACCGCGATAAGCGCCTTCGTCTTCTCTGTGATCGCCTGTTCCAACGCATCATAGTCCATTTCGAAGCTGTCTTTATCTGTATCTACAAACACCAACTTAGCGCCCACATGACACACTGGACTTGCCGTCGCCGTATATGTATACACAGAAGTGATCACTTCATCTCCCTCACCCACACCTAAAAATCTCAAACTCGCTTCCAAACAAGCCGTGGCTGAATTCAAAGCAACCGCCTTCTTCGTCCCACAGTATTCTGCGATCTTTTGTTCAAATAATTTCGTCCTTGGTCCCGTTGTGATCCATCCGCTTTCCAGTGTCCGGATCACTTCAGAAATCTCCAGACTCGTAATATCTGGCGGCGAGAATGCGATCTGCCTCCTATTCATCTGTGAACCACTCCTATCTATGCCAATAATAAATATCTTAAATTGTTATGGTAATCTATCCACTTTTTGATACAATCTCAAGCCCCACCTGGATCTTCCTTATCTCCCCACACATTGGCATCTCCAAGAACGCCCTTCGCTTATGCCGGTCGATCTTCCGAATATATTTTTCTTTCCCGACAAGCGGACCCGAATACACTCTGATCTCCGACCGTTCGATCACGCCTTCCGACACTCCCACTCTCTGTCCGCGCCCGCCAAATGACCGAAGCAGCTGCACTTCCTCATTACTTAACGCCGCAGGTTCATGGTTCAATTTCAGAAGCCCGATAACTCCTTCAATGCGGCATATTTCCCGCTCCATCCTTCTTATCTTCTCTGTTTCTGCGGCATCGGATAAATCTGCAACCAGGAATACATACCCGGGAAATAATATCTTCTCCTGTACGACCCACTCCCCGCGGACATGCCTCTGTTCCTCATATCGGAAGACATAACACTCCTGGATGATACTAGAACTCGACTGCTTCAAACATTCTAGACACCGCTGCCTGACATTTACCTCAGAACCGACCCGTACTCTTGCGATAAACCATGAATTTCCCCAGTCCATTCCAATCTCATTCAGCCGCCGAATCTGATCCTCCCGAAGTATTTTCCCCTCCCGGTTTCCGTTGTAAATGTGCTTCTGCTCATTGACCCACTTCGCAAGCCACACTCCGTCCGCACGGTATTTTAACGGAATCTTCAGATTCCCATGCTCTTCATAATAGGCTTTTGCAAGCTGATACCGGACTTCCCATGGATCCGGCTTCACCCAGAGCATACCGATCGCATCCAATCGCTCCCGCCGGTCCGGCAAATGCTTCTCCCTGCCCTTCTCCCTCTGATCTGTAATCCAAGCGCCAAGCCTATATCCAGTCGGACTTACATAAGATGCCGGAACATCCAGTTTTCCGTTTGTTTCATAGTAAATCCTCGCTTCTTCATAACCCTTATCCCATTTCTGCTCCGGCTTCGTTTTCCATACCATACCAATGGTATCTAACCGATCGATCTGGTCTTCCGTAAGCGCCGCCCCGTTAGTCTGTCCTTTCCGAATCAGACGCTGCCGCCGGATCCACCCTCCAATCTTAAGCCCTTTTGGAGAACAATAGGCATTGGGAATATCAAGATTCCCATGCTCACGGTAATATTCCATGCATTCTGCAAAATTCTCTTCCCATAAACGATCAGGCACATCCCAGATCATTCCAATCTCGTCAAGCAGATGAATTCTCTCCTTCGACAAATATGCTTTTTGAATCCCGCTTTTACGATAGGTACGGAGCTTAGAGATCCACGCTCCAAGGCGGATTCCGGAATCTGTCACCGTATTGACATTCGTATTCAAATCCCCATGCTCATCAAAATATTTCTTTGCCTCACGGAAATACCGCTCCCATGCAAGATCCCGTCTACTTTCCCAGACCATACCGATCTGGTTCAATCTACGAATACGGTCCGCGCCAAGCACTCCGTATTTCTCACCTGCATAAACTCTTCGCTGTGTCAGTATCCACTGTCCAAGCCCATACCCTTCTTCTGTTTGATATTTCACCGGCACTTCCAAGTTCCCATGCTCCCTGTAATACTTTCCGGCACATTCATACATCAGATCCCACGAAGCAGTCAATGTCTCCTCTAACTTCTCGAAGAGCGAGATACTATCACACACCTCATCCGTCACTTCGAAGCGCTCATTCACGATCTCATCCTCACGTCCTTGATAATGATAGTAAGACACGGCAGCCTTCATCTCTTCTTCAATGGTCCCAATACTATATAGATTCTCAATGTTCAGTACAATATCGAAGATAACCGCATCCGTCTTCTTACCTGCCGATAACGCTCGTCCGATCTGCTGCTTATAGACGATCGGCGATACGGTGGGACGAAGCAGGATCACACCTTCCACATCCTTCACATGCACGCCTTCATTGAGCATATCAATGCAATATAACAGTTTCAGGTGATCGCTCTCATCTATTTTAAAATCCCTAAATGCTTTGTCCGTCTCCGGATCGTCGGAATATGCGGTATAAATATGCGGCTTATCATCCACCTTCGCAAACCATTCGGGCGCCTTCCCGATCATCTCCGCCATGTGTTCGTAATTCGCACAGAAAACGATATATTTCCCGGTCCGGTTCTTCATATGCTTATGAAAGATCTCATCTAATCTATCCGCCTGTTCCAAAGCACGGCGCAATGCTTCCAACTGCTTCTCGCCTTCATCACGGACAGCCTTATTCTTTGCCGTCTGTATCCGCCTCTGGTATTGATCCAGCTCCTTCTGATAAGAATACACAGACAGCACATATTTCGGCGGATTCAAGATCCCCCGCACGATCGCCTCGCCAAGTGTCATCTCCGAAGCAACATTCCCGTCAAATAATTCATCAGACATATCCCGTTGATCATCCAGGTATCGGATCGCTGTGGCAGAAAGCCCTAACACCGGCACGCCAGGATACATAGACAACAAGTTCTGCACTCCCTGCCCCCAGACCTTTGCGCCGCAGCGGTGGAACTCATCCAGTATGATATAATCCGGGCAAATCTCCTTAAGCTCCGCATCCGGCATAGCCGTCAGCTTTGCATAAGTATAGAAACTGACATTTTTCAATCGATTCTCTCGCTTCGCCTCAGCACATTCATCACTTGATAAGAGATTCTCCACTTGTGTCTTGAAAATATATTCCGACGGCGAGAGCCAGCAAATCCTTTTATCCGGGAAATCCTCACATAATTTGAAACCGATAAAAGATTTCCCCGTCCCCGTAGGGTGTACAATTGCTGCTTTCCCTGCAGTCTCCAACATACGAAGAGCCGCCTGATATGCAGACTCATTATGTTCATATAGATCAATTCCCATATCGACGGCTCCTT
>Ga0209064_1002296_pt1 | contig 22231 bp, 17 predicted proteins | sample Inofromicrocosms_FD_187498 | JGI IMG/M metagenome (GOLD analysis project Ga0209064, IMG submission 187498) | Mouse cecum microbial communities from Vienna, Austria - Inoculum for glucosamine and mucus D2O microcosms (SPAdes) (version 2) | ecosystem: Host-associated > Mammals > Digestive system >... | reverse complement strand
CAAGAACGCAAAGGTATCCTCGATGGGGGTAAAAGGCCATAGGAAGAGAGCCGGATGGGACAACGACTATCTACTTTATGCCTTAAAAAGTTTTGATTTTGTAAAAAATTAAGATGCGTCAGCCGTGATTTCCTTTCGCTGCATGCTTGCACATCAGCTCGGAAAGTTGTAATTTTGTCAAATCCATTAGTTTGAATTTTAAGTTTGGTCACCTAAAATTACAAACTTGCCAGGACCGGTCAAAATTTGACTGGTCCTTTTTTTAGTGGCAGGCGTCAGACACACTCAAAGAAACAGTATCCATACGTCTGACTGAATAGCCGACAATAAGGCATTTAATCCACACATAAATCCATCCATCGGTTCACTCATCCGTCCTTTCGGGTGAATGATCGGCCGTACAACTGACTGTATCAGCAATCAGAACATCAGTCATAAAAGATTTTCACCATTTCTCAATTTGCCGAACATTGCCGGAGGATTGCCGAACATTGCCGGATCGGCAAATTCCACAGTCACGGCAAATCAAAACTCCTTGTTCGGGCGTTTCGCAGATACACGCAACACATTCGTCAGCCTCTCAAATATGCCTCTCAAATATGACACCCACACAACCGGGTGCAACATTCCGAGACCGACATCCTGCTCACTCCCAAATTCCGGCATACACACAGACGGGGTTCAGGCTTCACTCAAAGGCTCATTGTTTTCACCGGACGGATATTCGTATTCAGATGTCCATATGGACATGGCAAGTTATGTGACATGCTGCACCAAATAGAATTTGCAGCACATCACCCTTGCCGTGTGTTTGGTTGGTCTTGCTCCAAAGTCGCAATCCCCGTTGCCCATTTCACACTCTGATTTTTATATTATTGTTTCTCATCTTGATTTATAGCATAGAGAAAACACAACCGTCCAATCTTCATTGCCATAACGAAGATTGGACGGAACTTATAGGAAAGTATATTGTGCCTATATGGGAGGACTGTTGTTCTTATTCATATCGGAGAAATATTTTTATAATAGGGCGATTTCAGAAATAGAACAACGAAAGAGAATCAATGCCCTGCCAACATCATGTCATATGTCCGCCATAATAGTGCCACCCCGGCATTCTATACATAGACATCCGGAAGACTATTGATTGCTTTGTGCTTCAACTCATCCACTACACGGAGATATTTCTCTGTCATCTCAATGCTGGCATGGCCCATCAGTGACTGTACAGTCTTGATGTTGGCACCGCCATTAAGAATATTTACAGCAAAGCTGTGGCGGGCACAATGCCATGTGATATTCTTGCCGATTTCCGCAGCCTTAACCCATGCCTTGAGTTGTTTTACACAGGTTGCCCATGTCGGCAGGTTGAAAATCCGCTGTCGGTAATCACCTGCTATTTCCGGCTCACCGATAATGCGAAGCAACATCGGACTTAACGGAGTTACCACATTACTGTTTTTGCTCCTTCCTGCAATCTTACTCTGCTCGAATTTCAGGACACACGAAGCAAAATCTACATTCTCATAAGTAAGCTGATTGACATCACACCATCTGATTCCGGTGTATAGACTGAACAGGAACGCCCTTCTGATATCGTGATAACTTCCTGTAAATGGAGTATCGGCAAGTCGTTTTATTTCATCAAGAGTGAGAACGGGCTTTTTTATTGCGTGGAAATCCTTGTGCATGGTTATTCCCTTGCATGGATTCTTTTTCATCAGTCCCTCCTCAACGGCCGTGGTGACGACTTTCTTGAACAGCCCATAACAGCGGGCACCACCTTCACCGACAGATACCTTTTTCAGATAATCTACATATCCGCTGACAATTTCAGGCGTCAGTAAATCCATGCGCAGGAAATCGGCATACCTCTTGTATTTGGGCACACTTGAAAGGAATGCTATGAATCGGCGATAAGCTGTGCCGAATCCCACCCGGATGGGACGTGAATAAATCTCGTCGTCCCGATGCTTGCGGAAATATCGTAGCAGGTCTACCTCCTTCTCCTTTTTTAGTCGGTATCCTTCTCTGTCCTCAAGAAATTCCTGTTCTCGCTCGAATCTGATTTTCTCAGCAAGGGCAAGAGTGTTGCGGTTCTGTGTCCTCTCCTGTTGGGAACGTGGATGCAGCCAGATGTAGAGATTGAGATTTTCCCGTTTGCGATTGTGCTTGATTTTATATTTAGGTCTTCCAGCCATCGCCCCCTCAGTATAGAGAACATGATTCCCTTCTTCATCTATGACCGGGGTCTCTGTGCGCCCGAGATAATACTCAAGCGCAAGACTCGCCCGACCGTCTTTAAGGACAGTCTGTACAAGTTTTGGATTCTGTTTGTTCTTTGTTTCGACTTTTGCCATAAGTGACTAATTTTGTGGATATACGCAAAGTTAGTACGAACTCATCATTCGCAAAAATCGCCCCATACAACTATTAACAACTGAATCGTACAAAATGTGTACTGAATGTGAAAATTTCATCAAATAGCCCCAAATCAACGCAAATGCAAAATTAGCCAACTATCTGATTAGCAGACAAAATAAAAAATCGCAAAATATCCAATAACTCCCTTCTGACTTTTCCTACTATATAGGCGATGAGTACAAATCGGAATACACCCCACCAGTCGTCTCAAGCAATGATAATGGCGTATGCCCGCTATAGATACGGCATTCCCGTATGAAATGTGACTGGTCGGCATATCCGCAGGCATAGGCTATGGACGCGAAATCCCGGCCACCGGCCTGCATCATCCATAAAGATTTCTGAAACCTCGCAATCCTCGCATATTCCTTAGGCCCCATACCTACCATCGAGCGAAACACCCGGCTGAACTGACGTGTACTGAGGCATGCACATTCCGCCATAGTCTCAACATTCGTCCCGGTATCTGCCAACAACATACCTATGGCCGCCTCGACTCGCCGGCTGTCAAGAGTCAGACCACAGCCGTAAATCACCGACAACAACCACGATTCGATAAGTTTAACACACTCCGTGTCATCAGCCGTGTCATACACCCGATCGGCCAACTCGGCCGGATTCTTGTCGGGAAGGTCATATCCCGACACCTCCATATTATATAGCTCCGATGCCGACATCCTCAATATCACACCAAGTGCGTGAGGATGAAACACAGCAACTATCATCTCCAGTCCGCCCGACGACTGCAGCCGAGACGGAAAGTTGACCTGCCCGCTCACTGCAAATGCAGGCTGGCTTGCATGCAGTTCGGGAATATACAACGGTGTCTTCTTATGAAATATAAGCTGTGGACATCCTATCGGAAATGTCAGTTCATCAAAAGCCGCACTACTCCGCAACACCCAATAATAGCGGACATAACGGCGCAACAATTCACTTGGACGATAGAACGTAAAACCGTCTCGTAAATCCATCACCCGGTCAGAGAACTCTGAAAAGGTAAGATAGCGTCACCTCTATGGAGGTGCTGCGCGACGATGCGAAATAATCTCTCTTGGTAGCCTTGAAAATGTTGCCGAGCCCGAAATAATATCGGCCTTCGAGTTGTATGGAATTGCGACGGTTGATAAAAAACTCTATGCCGGCACCTCCGGCAATGCCATAGTCAAATGTATTCTGCACCTCCATCCTCAACTGCTCGTTTGTGCGATAGCCCTGAGGAAAACCTTCGATGGCATCATACTTATTATAGTCAAAATTGGCCGTAATCTTATCGTTTATAAGAAATCCGACCTCAGGACCAAGATTGAAGAATCCCTTGACCTTGCGCGAGCCAAAATAGATGTGCGTCAGCAAAGGTATCTGCACATAGGTAAGCGTGCGCGAATACTCAAACTTGGGAGCCTCATCGCGGACAAAATCCTCTTTCCATCCACGCTGGGTGATATTGACCTCGCCGATAAGACCGAAATACTTCTCCTCGGTGTAACGGGCGGTGACTCCCATGGTCAAGCCTTGAATCATGCTCTGATGCACCTCGGGCGTAAACGCCATGCTGGAAAGTGTGGCTCCGCCACGCACTCCGACCGAAAAATTAGGAGAATACTCCCGCTGTGCCATGGCCACAGACGGCAACAGCATCATCACTCCGACCAAGGCCGCAAGACGCAACACTGACAACACTCGCATCCTCATCTTCAGATACGTGTTTTATCGGTTACGTTACCGGGACGGAACGTCACGAAATAGAGTGCGTCGTTATAGGCTCCGCCGTTTTCACCTGACCTTACCAGATAATATCCGTTCTGCACGCCGTCATACTTGTCTCCGCCATTAAGCATATATGGTATCACAAACATGCCGGTATCAAATCCGAGCAGTCCCAGACGAGGCACGGCATTCTCCATCCGCGTCCCATACCACTGCTTGTATCTGGCATCAATATCCTTGGTGCGGGCCGACTCTTCATCGGTATAGAAGCGCGAATAGACTGTGGTGTTAAGGTTGTGCATATTCTCAAGAGTCTCGCCGCGGAATGTGGTCCACTCGGGATAGCCAAACAGTTGCACCGTAGGAGTCACAGCCTGATCACGCCACTCGATGATGCCAGGCATAAGTTTATTGAGATCAGCCTGACGGCCGGCAGCAGGGACAAACACATAGTTACCGTCGGCCGGAAGCGGTTTCAGATCAGCCACGGTAAGACGTCCGTCTGCCTCGACTTCCATGTAGGTCTTGCCCTTGGCGTCAAGACTCTTGCGCAACTCGCCCACAAAATCGGCCTTGTCGCCTGTCGTCCCCTTTATGTTAAGAAACACAGGAGTGGCATTCTCAAACCGCTCCATCAGCGCATCAATCGCCTTGCGATACATCAGTTGGCTCGGCAGATTGGCCTGCACCATGTCAGGATTGGTAAGATAGGAATCGTCACGGACTATGAACGTATTGACCACCTTGACATTATTATTTTTGCCATATTCGGCAAGTATGGCCATCTGGGCGGAATTGTCGGGAGCGATAATAGCATTATGCCTGCGGAATGTCGAGTCGGTCAGGGCCTCGCGCACCTTGAGCACCGACCCTTCGGTGTCATAAGCGGTAACATGTATCGGAGCTCCGTTGTTACGCAGACTGTCAACGGCAAGCAGGAGCCCCTTATAGAATTCGGTGTAACGGCATGCATTCTTGCTAGGAGACTCCTCATTGAGCATAAACGGCAGCATCACGGCCAGCGACACCGACTTATCGGCGGAAGCGACCGTCACACTGTCGGCAGCAGCCTCGGCCACACTTTTGTCTCCGGTCGGCGCGGCCGATGCATCGGCAACAATCTCGGCCGGCACCTCGCGCACCGGGATATTGAGCACCTGTCCCTCCTTGAGCGACGTCACTCCGGGGTTGGCAGCCTCAAGCGCGGCCACCGACAGACCGTTGGCCACAGCTATCGAATAGAATGTCTCCTTCTTTTTGACTATATATCCCTTCACTCCGGCAGTCTGCTTCGGAGCGGGCTGAGCCGGAGCGGGCTCTGCCACCTTAGGCTCGACAACAGAGCCGGATACGGTTATCTGAATCGTCTGCCCGGCTTTAAGACCGTTTTTAAGCACCGGATTCTGTTCAATAACCGCCTCGGTGTTGACACCATATTTATGCGCTATGCCAAATATCGTCTCACCCTTCTGCACATGATGACTGATGACACGTCCCTGGGCGGCCGAAGGCTGTACAGCCGTTTCAACACTCTCCTCTACCGGGAAAAACAATGTCATACCCGCCCGCAACCCATCGGCCACCGACGGATTGTGACGTATCATCTCGTCCTTGGATATATCGAGCTTATAGCAAAGCGAATATACTGTCTCTTTGGCCGGAACTTCGTAATAGTGATACAAACGTCCGTTAACCGTCTTTACAGGCAGGTCCTTGACAGCGGCATGCAGGGCAAACACCGAGGCCGCCCCCATGAGAATTGCAGCAATTGTAAACCGTGAAAAATTCATTGATGCGTAATCTAATGATATTACCGACAAAATTAATAAAATAATTCAACTCTCGCAAACGATATTTTTTCGTACCTTTGCACCATGCAATGGTTAACTGATTTATTTTTCAGCCACACGGCTCTACAGGCGGTCATCATCATCTCGATAATTATAGCCATCGGTCTTGCCTTGGGCAAAATCAGAGTGTGGGGCATCTCGTTGGGGGTGACTTTTGTGTTTTTCGCCGGCATCCTTGCCGGACACATAGGCCTGTCAATCGACCCGACCATACTCCACTACACCGAAAATCTCGGCCTGGTACTGTTTGTCTACGAACTTGGACTCAAAGTCGGCCCCGGCTTCTTCAGCTCTTTCCGCAAAGGTGGCCTCGAGCTCAACATGCTCGGCCTCGGCGTGATGATTATCGGCACAGTCATGGCCATACTCTACACACTCCTGCTCGGCGTGCCCATCGGCGACGCCACCGGTCTGCTGTGCGGAGCCACCACCAACACCCCGGCTCTCGGAGCCGCCCAGCAGGCACTCGAACAGGTGGGATTGTCGGCCAACGGTGCCGCGCTGAGCTGTGCGGTCACCTATCCGCTCGGCGTGGTGGGAGTAATACTTGCCATAATCCTCATGCGCAAAATGTTCATTCGCCCGGGCACACCGCTGTCATCACCTCACGACGACTCCGACACAACTTTCATTGCCGAGTTTCGAGTATGCAATCCGGCCATCTATGACATGACCGTACGTCAGATTTCAGCTCTGGCCGGTACTAAATTTGTCATCTCACGCCTGTGGCGCGACGACACCGTGAGCCTGCCCGAGTCAGACACAGTGATTCAGAAAGACGACCACCTGCTTGTAATCACCACTCCCGAAAACAACGAACGACTCAAAGTCCTTTTCGGCCATCAGGAGGAGCGCGACTGGAATAAAAAAGACATCGACTGGAACTCCATCGACAATCAGCTCGTATCGCGCCGTATCATCGTGAGCCGACCGTCAATCAACGGCAAAAAGCTCGGCTCGCTACACCTGCGCAAGCAATATCACATCAACATCAGCCGCATCAGCCGTTCAGGCCTCTATCTGCTCGCCACACCCGAACTGGTGCTGCAGCTCGGCGACATTCTCACCGTCGTAGGAAGCGCGGCCGACATCGAGAAAGTGGAGCAGACCCTCGGCAACATCGAAATAAAACTCAAAGATCCCAATCTCGGAGCCATATTCTTAGGCATCGTGCTCGGACTGGTACTCGGCTCGATACCCATCATGGTACCCGGCATATCCACACCGATAAAACTCGGTCTGGCAGGAGGACCCATCATCATAGGCATCCTCATCGGCCGGTTCGGGCCACAGTTCCGCCTCGTGACCTACACCACCCGGAGTGCCAATCTTATGTTGCGAGGCATAGGACTATCACTCTATCTCGCATGTCTCGGCCTTGAAGCCGGCAGCCACTTCATCGACACAATAATGCGCCCCGAAGGACTACTGTGGATATTGCTCGGATTTCTCATAACCATAGTGCCCGTAATCATAATGGGCTTTGTAGCACTCAAGATATGCCACATTGACTTCGGTCTCACCTGTGGCATGCTGTGCGGCAGCATGGCCAATCCTATGGCCCTCAACTATGCCAACGACATCGTGCCCAACGACTACGCTACCGTCAGCTACGCCACCGTCTATCCCCTCTCGATGTTTTGCCGCGTCATCATCGCTCAGCTCATCATCCTGGCATTTATATAATTCGGAGAAGAATATATAGACTGGTAGACTTAAGCTTTAGAAGACGTTTAATATTTGTTATCAAACGCCCTCTAAAATGCCTGAATTCTCGGCCGATATTCTTTTTTTGTATTCACAATCATTTTTTTAACAAGCTCAAGATATTACACATATGACAAAGCAAGAGTCTCGACATTGCGACAATGTCGAGACTCTTGCTTTGTATTTTGACCGGCTACATCCGGGCTAATCTGATTTTAACAAATATTTATATATCAAAACCAATAGCCTAAAATATCGACTCGTGGGTGTGGGTGGTAAGGAGTTCGAGAGCTTTCATGCCCATAACCGAATTGCCTTTGCTGTTGAGACGCGGACTCCATGTGGCCACGGCATAACGACCTGGGTATACGGCCCCGATGCCACCTCCGACACCGCTTTTGCCTGGAAGACCGACAAGATAGGAATACTCGCCCGCATCGTTGTAAAAACCACATGTCTGCATGATGGCATTGATGCGCTTCACTTGCGAATAGCTCAGTTTCACGTCGCCATATACAAACTCCTTGTGTCGGTCAGCAAACGGAAGAAATGCCCGTGACAGTTGCCGGCAGCTCATCTCGACCGAACACTGGAGGAAATAAAATCTCAGCACAGCCTCTATGTCATTGTCAAGATTGCCGTAATATTTCAGCATATTGGCTATAGCTGCATTGACATAACCCTTCTCCCGCTCCGACGATGCCACCTCGCGGTTGTAGTCAACGCTGTCATCACCGGCAAGCAACCTGACAAACGCCAGATAATCAGCCTCGGGGTAGGCCAGGCAAGACATAAGTATGTCGCTCACCACGATGGCACCTGCATTGATAAACGGGTTGCGCGGCACTCCGTGGTCAAGCTCAAGATCTATGAGCGAATTGAACGCCGAGCCCGACGGCTCTTTGCCCACACGCCGCCATAGCTCCTCGCCCATATGGGACAACGCCATGCCGAGCGAAAACACCTTAGTGACACTCTGTATCGAAAATGGCTCGTCAATATCACCAAGTCCTATCTCGCTGCCATCGGTGGTGGTGAGGCATATACCGAAGCGGTCGGGATTGACTTTGGCAAGAGCCGGTATGTAATCGGCCTGACGGCCGACGCCGCGCAACGGTGCTATCTCGGCCGCTATCGCTGTAAGGATTTCATTGTATTCCATCGTAGGCTAAACATGAGATTTTGACGGCAAATGTACAAAATTTTTCAAAAATTTTAATATCTTTGCATTTTATTGAAGGTACATTTTCACAAGCATGGAAAAATCACAACTCGAACTTATCCTTATAAACATATCGGGCCAGGACCATCCCGGTGTCACATCGGCCCTATCCGAGATATTGGCCCGATACGATGCCGGTATTCTCGACATCGGCCAGGCCGACATACATCACACCCTTTCGCTCGGTATCCTCATCAAGACTGATGCGGCTGTGTCAGGCAACATTATGAAGGAACTGCTCTTCAAAGCCTCAGAACTGAATGTCAACATCCGCTTTACACCTATATCTATTAAGGAATATGAGGAATGGGTAGGCCGTCAGGGCAAAAACCGATGGATTATCACCCTGCTCGGCCGACGCCTGACCGCACGGCAGATAGCCAACGTGACTTCCGAGCTGGCCAAACAGGGTATGAACATCGACGCCATACAGCGTCTCACCGGCCGCATGCCGCTTGGCGAGGAAGAGCAGCCCCGCTCCAAATCGTGTGTCGAACTGTCGGTGCGAGGCACTCCGGCCGACGTCCACGCCATGCAGGAGCGTTTCATGCAACTGTCGCAGGAAGACGAGTTTGACATCTCGATGCAGGAAGACACACTCTATCGCCGTTGCCGACGGCTAATATGCTTCGATATGGACTCGACACTCATCGAGACCGAGGTCATAGACGAGCTGGCCATGCGTGCCGGCGTAGGCGATCAAGTAAAAGCCATCACCGAACGCGCCATGCGCGGAGAGATTGATTTCTGCGAAAGTTTCCGCGAGCGCGTGGCTCTGCTCAAAGGGCTCGACGAGAGCGTGATGCGCGAGATTGCCGAGAACCTCCCCGTCACCGAAGGGGTCGACCGCATGATGCAGGTGCTCAAGCGCGCCGGCTACAAGACTGCGATACTCTCGGGCGGATTTACCTACTTCGGCAACTATCTCAAGCAGAGATACGGATTTGACTATGTGTATGCCAACGAACTGGAAATTGTCGACGGCAAACTCACAGGCCGTCATCTCGGCGATATTGTCGACGGACGACGCAAAGCCGAGCTGCTCAAACTCATAGCCCAGGTCGAGAACGTCAACATAGCGCAGACCATAGCCGTAGGCGACGGTGCCAACGACCTGCCCATGCTGTCGACAGCCGGCCTCGGCATAGCCTTCCACGCCAAGCCCAAAGTCAAGGCCAACGCCGAGCAGTCAATATCGACGATAGGTCTCGACGGTGTGCTCTATTTCCTCGGTTTCAAAGACTCGTTTATATCATAGCCCCACGGCCAATAACCTACTAAGACCCAGCCATGAACGAAGACGCCCTCAGCCAACTATATCTCAAGGACACAGCCTTTCAGGATCTGATGCAGAAACGAATATTCAACGTTCTGCTCATCGCCTCCACCTATGATGCATTCATGATGGAGGAGGACGGCCGTGTGGAGGAACAGCTCTATTTTGAATACATCTCCCTCAACCTATCCTCACCCCCGCGAGTGACTCGCGTGCTCAACTCGGCCGAAGCCATCGAAGTCATGGCCTCCAAGAGTTTCGACCTCGTGATAATGATGCCGGGCAACGACATTACCGAGACATTCTCGGGAGCAAGGCGCATCAAAGACCTTCATCCCGAGCAGCCTATCATCGTGCTCACGCCATTCTCCAAGGAGGTGTCGCGCCGTCTGTCCAACGAGGATTTCACCGGCATCGACTACGTGTTCTCATGGCTTGGCAACGTCGATCTGCTACTCGCCATCATCAAGTTGCTCGAGGACAAGCTCAATGCCGACAATGACATTAACAATGTGGGCGTGCAGCTCATAGTCATCGTCGAGGACTCAGTGAGATTCTACAGTTCGGTGCTCCCGATAGTCTACAAATTCATCCTCACACAGTCACGCCTGTTCTCGACCGAAGCACTCAACGAGCATGAGCGCATGCTACGTATGCGCGGACGTCCCAAGGTAATGCTCGCACGCGACTACGAGGAAGCTCTCGAAATCTACGACAAGTATTCTGAACACATACTCGGCGTCATCAGCGACGTTTCGTTCATGCGCGAAGGAATCAAGGACCCCAAAGCAGGCATAAAACTGGCCCGCGAGCTACGGTCGCGCGACCCCTATCTGCCTCTGATCATCGAGAGCTCCGAGCCAGAGAATGCCCACGATGTAATCGAGATGGGGTGCACATTCATTGATAAAAACTCCAAAAAATTTCCCGTCGACCTCGGCAAAGCCATCATCAATAACTTCGGCTTCGGTGACTTTGTGGTGCGTAATCCCGAGACCGGCGAGGAGATATGCCGCATACACAATCTCAAGGAACTCCAGAAATCAATTTTCGACATCCCGGCCGAGGCACTCTACTGGCACGCGTCGTTCAACGACATCTCGCGCTGGCTCTACTCGCGCGCACTCTTCCCGATAGCCGAGGTCATCAAGCAACACCGGTTCAGCGACATCAGCGACGCCCCCAAGGTGCGGCAACTGTTCTTTGACCTCATCGTCAAATATCGCAAGATGAAAAACCGCGGCGTCGTGGCCATATTCCGCCAGGACCGCTTCGACCAGTACTCCAACTTTGCCCGCATAGGCCAGGGATCGCTCGGAGGCAAAGGCCGCGGTCTGGCCTTCATAGACTCGATCATCAAGAAAAATCCCGTCTGCGACAGTTTTGACGGCATCACAATATCCATCCCGCGCACCGTAGTACTGTGCACCGACATCTTCGACGAATTCATGGAGTCCAACCAGCTCTATCCGATAGCTCTGAGCGACATGCCCGACGAAGAGATTCTCGCCCACTTCCTGAGAGCCCAGCTCCCGATGCGCATACGCGAGGACCTGCGCGCGCTGCTGCAGGTAGTCGACACCCCCATAGCAGTGCGCTCGTCAAGCCTGCTCGAGGACTCCCATTATCAGCCTTTTGCCGGCATATACTCCACCTATATGGTACCCAAGTTTTCCGACCCCGACAAGATGCTGGCCATGCTGACAGACGCCATCAAAGGCGTGTATGCCTCAGTGTTCTATTCCGACTCCAAGGCCTACATGACAGCCACATCCAATGTCATTGACCAGGAAAAAATGGCCGTCATCCTTCAGGAAGTAGTCGGCAAAGACCTCGAGGGCTATTACTTCCCCTCATTTTCGGGCGTCGGCCGCTCCCTCAACTACTATCCGCTCGGCGATGAAAAACCAGAGGACGGCGTGGCTGAGATTGCTGTCGGACTCGGAAAATACATAGTGGACGGAGGTGTCGGGCTGAGATTCTCTCCGCTTCATCCCGAAAACGTGCTCCAGACCTCAGAACTTGAGCTTGCCCTGCGCGACACACAGACCCGCATGTATGCCCTCGACATGATAGGCGACGAGCGCGATACATCTCTCGGCGGAGGCAAACTCTCCAAGCCGTCACAGTCGCTCAACGAGATTAAGGTCGAGGACGGATACAACGTCGCCAAACTCCGCGTGCAGGACGTGGCCGAGCGCGGCGCGCTCACCTACATGGTGTCGACCTACGACTTCCGCGACAATATCATACGCGACAACGACAAGGGCATGGGACGCAAAGTCGTGACGTTCAACAACATTCTCAAGCACAATGTCTATCCTCTCGCCGAGGCCGTCGACTTTATGCTTAAGAAAGGCCAGCAAGAGATGCAACGGCCCGTCGAGATAGAGTTTGCAGGCATGGTCGAGCCGGGCGGCAAGACCAAAGGCCGTCTCTACTGGCTTCAGATACGCCCCATCGTCGACCGCAAGGAAAATGTCGATGAGGCTGTCATGTCGACGCCCGACGAGCACCTGCTGCTCAAATCGTCGACCGCACTCGGCCACGGCACTATCGAGGGAGTCAACACCATCGTGTATGTACGACCCGACAAATTCTCATCGTCCAACAACTCGCTGATAGCACGAGAGATGGAAAAAATCAACCGCAGTTTTCTCGAACGAGACGAACGCTATCTGCTCATCGGCCCTGGCCGCTGGGGCTCGTCCGACTCCGCTCTCGGCATCCCAGTGAAATGGCCGGCCATCTCGGCCGCACGCCTCATCGTCGAGTCATCGCTCCCCAACTACCGTATAGAGCCGAGCCAGGGAACACACTTCTTCCAGAATCTCACCTCGTTTGGCGTGGCCTACTTCACCATCGACACAGCGGCCAATGCCAAACGCAAGGATGGCGACCCTGTCACCGACCTCTACGACGTAGCCTATCTTGACTCGCTTCCGGCCATCTACGAGAGTGATTTTCTGCGCATAGTCACCTTCGATGCCCCTCTCATCATCGGCATCAACGGCCTCAAAGGCACAGGCGTGGTGGTAAAACCCGAAACAAACACCCTCTAAATAACTCCCTACAATGAACTACTTCATAACCTACAACGGGCAGACCGTCGGCCCAATGAGCAAACAACAGATATTCGCCTACCCGGTCACACCCAACACTCCGGTCTGCACCGAGGAAAATCAGGCATGGCAACCGCTCTACTCGTTCCCTGACCTGATGGAATTGCTCTCCGACACAAATGCAGTGCGCAATGCGGCCGAAGTCAATACCACCGGCAAAGACAAAATCCTGTGTGGAGTCTTCGCCATACTTTTCGGCGGACTCGGCATACAGTATTTTTATATAGGTAAAATCTCCGCCGGACTGATAACCATCCTGCTAAGCCTTGTCACATGCGGACTATGGAGCATCGTAACATTTATCCAAGGTGTAGTCATGCTCACCATGACTCAGTCACAATTTGAGCAGAAATACGTCCTCAATCCGACCACACTCCCCGTATTCTGACCCTTCCGGATTGACAACACACACATAACGGATGTGGCCAAATCATAATCTTTATGATTTGGCCATGTCGTTTTTAATACGTAATTTTGTTATATGATATAATCGAAAAACAAAATACGCATGAACAATCGTCCACTCATATTTATAACCAACGACGACGGCATCCACGCCCCCGGTCTGGAACATCTGATACACATCGCCGCGACTCTCGGCGATGTGGTGGTAGGTGCTCCTGACTCACCCCAGTCGGCCAAGTCGTCGGCCCTTACTGTAAACGCACCTCTTGAAGTCCACACCCATCAGCCTATTGACGGAGCTCTGGTGTACAGCATCACAGGCACACCCGTCGACTGCGTGAAAGTGGCGATGCATGCCATACTCGACCGCAAGCCCGACCTTCTGCTCTCAGGCATCAATCACGGCTCAAATGCCGCTGTCAACAATATCTATTCCGGCACAATGGGTGCCACGATGGAAGGATGCATCATCGGCATTCCGTCAGTAGGCTTCTCGCTGCTCGACCACTCGATGAACGCCGACTTCAAACCGCTGACTCCCTTTATCTCGGAGATTATCGGCAATGTCCTGGCCAAAGGACTCCCCGAGGGCATATGTCTCAACGTCAATTTCCCCGCCGGCTATGAGCCGCTCGGAATGAAAGTGGTGCGCGCGGCCCGCGGCTACTGGACCGAGGAATACGCCGACTATGCCACTCCTCACGGACGGCCGTTCTATTGGCTCACCGGCACATTTCACAACGAAGAACCCGACAATCCCGACACTGACGAATATTGGCTCGCACGCCGTTATGGCACCATCGTCCCCATACGCCCCGACCAGACTGCAGCCGACAAGATTGCCGCCGTTAAAGATTTATTAGCCTCGGACTGATGAAGCCGTTGCGACTCATATTGTCACTCGCGCTCCTGTTGTCGGTCGCGAGAATGGCGGCATTTCCGCTTACTGTCGCAGGGATTGACACCACCCGCACAGCCGTATGGATCTACGACCTGAGATGGGACTACGACGTGGTCAATGCCAACATCGACCGTAGCCTGGTGCCGGCCTCGGTTATGAAGACCGTGACCTGCGCCTCGCTGCTCAACCTTGCCGACAGCAACGAGCGTTTCGCCACACGCATCACGGCCCGTGGCACCGTCAGCGATTCTACGCTTCATGGCGACATAATTGTCCACACCGTGGGCGACCCGACCATCGAATCGCAATACTTCCCGCAAGCCCAAGGCTTTGCCGACAGCATTGCCTCTCGGCTCCTGGACATGGGCATACACACTGTCACCGGCGATGTCATCATTGACGAAAATCTCTTTACCGACGCCACAACCCCACAGGGATGGATGGCCGAGGACATCCCGTGGTATTATGGCGCACGGCTGCAGGGAGCCAACTTCCGCGACAATAAATTTCGCCTCACCCTACCCTCCCGTAAGACTGTTCCCGAAGTGCCTGACCTGAAATTTCAGTTTGTCAACGCCAAGCGGCGAGGTGTCAAGGTCGACCGCAAGGACGGATCGGAGACCATGACCGTGAGCGGAAACATACGCCGGGGATTCAGTGAGACATTCTCCATGCCTTATCCGCATAAAGCCATGCGGGCCGAAATAATAAGCGTGCTTAAAGACCGGGGCATCAACGTAAACCGTACCTCGCCGCTTAAATCGACGGTAGAGACCGAGGTCTATACTCACATGTCGCCGCGTTTCGGCGACATCATGGAGAGCCTCATGCACCGCTCTGACAATCTTATGGCCGAAGGAATCCTGCGCGCTATAGTGCCGGGCGGCACACGTGCTCAGGCTATAGCCGAAGAGCATGCCGTATGGACCATGTGGGGCATCAGCGCGCACGGCGTCAACATTGTCGACGGCAGCGGACTGTCGCGCGACAACAGGCTCACGGCCCGTTTTCTCGGTAATATCAACCGCCAGATGCTGGCCGATGAGTTTGGCGATACTTACCTGTCACTGTTTCCGCTCGCCGGACTTCACGGCACAATGAAAAACTTTCTCGCCGACACCCCGCTCGAAGGACGCGTGGCCATGAAGACCGGCTCGATGAAAGGCGTGCAGTCCTACAGCGGTTATCTTCTTGACGAAGAAGGACGACCCACTCATCTGCTCGTTTTCATAGCAAACGGCTTCAAGTGTAGCCGTCAGGCCTTAAAAAATGACATCCAGCGTTTGTTATTAGAATTATTTGATGTAAGTTTGCAAACTGATAACGAAGAAACAATCCAATAGATTACGTATACTATGTCACGCAACTATAACGACCTCCTCAGACTGACCTATGAAATCGAAGGTCTTCTCCTGCTGCAGTCACAGCGCGCCGACGGCGACACAGTGCCGGCTGTCGACAACATGATTGCCGAGAAGACAGCCCTTCTCGCCAAGGCTTTCCACCTCTGTCCCGAGACACTTGACACGGAAGAAGAGCCGGCCGAAAGCCCCGCCGCAGATTCAAACGACAGCGAGGCTACCGCAGCATCTGCTTTGGCTGAGGAAGAGATGATGGCCACTGAGCCGGTCGCAGCCACTCCCGCTGTCGAAGCGACCGCCGCACCCGAGCCGCCGGTTGTCAACGAAAGCATTGAGACACCGCAGTCTCTTGAAGAAAAACTCGCCCGCGAGCGCGCAAGAGACATTTTCCGCGCATTTACACTCAACGACAAGTTTCGTTTCCGCCGCGAACTGTTTCGCAACTCACAGGACGAATTTGACGAGACTCTCAACGTCATCTCCCAGATGTCATCCATCACCGAGGCCGAGGAATACATCTATGACGACCTCTGCTGGGACCCCGACAACGAGGACGTCAAAGCGTTTATGGATGTAGTGGCAAAACATTTCTGATCATCTATGACCACAGGCAAGCTATATATAGTCCCCACCCCGGTGGGCAACATGTCCGACATGACACCTCGGGCCGTCGAGGTGCTGAAAACGTGCAGCCTCATCTATGCCGAGGACACACGCACCTCGGGAGTGCTGCTACGCCATTTCGGCATCGACACACCATGCGCGTCCCACCACAAGTTTAACGAACACGCCACCGTGCGCCCCATCATCGACCGACTGCTTGCGGGTGAGACCATAGCACTGATTTCCGACGCCGGCACCCCCGGCATCAGCGACCCCGGATTTCTCCTGACGCGTGAATGTCGCCGCGAAGACATCGAGGTAGAGACCCTCCCCGGCCCCACGGCTTTCGTTCCCGCACTTGTCAACTCTGGATTGCCCACCGACCGCTTTATCTTCGAGGGCTTTCTCCCTCCCAAAAAAGGACGGCGCACACGCCTCGAGCGCATAGCTGCAAACGACTGTACAAGTATCATATATGAGTCGCCGCTGCGGCTTGTAAAAACCCTTGGTGAACTCATCGAGACTTGCGGTGCCGACAGACCGGCAAGCGTGTCGCGAGAAGTATCGAAACTCCACGACACTACCCACCGCGGAACGCTCGGCGAGCTTCAGGCTTATTTTGCCGAAAACAATCCGCGGGGTGAGATTGTTATAATTGTGGGAGCTCCCGAAGACTCTGCACCAAAAGTACACAAAAACAAATATAAGGACATTTAGCAATTCATAGCAACATCTGACGAAATCAACTGATTAGCTCACTTTTCAACATCATCCAATATGAAAAAGATTGCATCCATCGCAATTGTTGCAGCCGCTATTCTCACAGGCTGTAACGGCGACAAACTCCGTGAAGCCGAAGCTCAGAACCAACAGCTTAAAGGCGATCTCAGCGAGACTCTCGCCACTCAGGACAGTCTGCTTGTGCTTGTCAACGACATCTCTGACGGCATGGCTCAGATAAAAGACCTCGAAAAAATCATCAGCACTCCCGGAGGGCTCGGTGCCGAATCCTCTTCACGCAAAGAGCAGATACGCAACGACATGATTGCCATCCAGCAGGCTCTTCAGGAACGCCGGGAGCGTCTTGCCGAACTGGAAGAGAAACTTGCCAAAACCGGTGGTGAAAACTCGACCCTCAAGCGTACAATCTCCAACCTCAAGGCTCAGATAGCCGACCAGACCACCGAAATCGCAACTCTCACCAACCAACTCGCATCGGCCAACATCAAGATTGAAGAACTGAGCAGCACTGTCTCGACTCTCAACACTCAGGTTGATTCACTCAGCACCGATGTAGCCAATGAGCGCGAACTCAAAGACGCCGCTCAGGCCGAGGCCGACAAAGCCATCGCAGAGCTCAACACCTGCTATTATGCCATTGGCAACAACAAGGAGCTCAAAGAGCGCGACATCCTCTCGTCAGGCTTCCTCCGCAAGACCAAGGTCATGAAGGGCGACTTTGACATGAGCTACTTCCAGACAGCCGACAAGCGTACTCTCACCGAGATTCCGACTCACAGCAAGAAGGCCGAAGTGATGACTTCACAGCCCAAGGACTCCTATCAGATTGTCGACATCAACGGTCAGAAGGTCATCAAAATCACCGACCCCGCCAAATTCTGGCAGATGTCCAACTTCCTTGTCGTAAAAGTCGACTAACCCCACTCCGCATTACTTGGCACTCTCTCTTTGAGAGATGTCATGATTACAAAAGTTTCAAAAGAAACAAAATCTCTTTTAATCTGTCAAAAAAACATTATTTAGATTAAAGAATTTTTGTTTCTTTTGAAACTTTTGTATTTTTGTATTCCATTATTCAACATCCTGTATCATACTTACATACTCATTATCTTTTTACATGAAAATCCTACCTGCATTGACAACTCTCGCCATGTGCTGCGCCATGCCGGCTTTTGCCGCCAATCCCGACTCAAAGTATACTGACTATCCCACATACAACGGCTCCGACCTCGAGCTGACCGTCAACAATTCAGGCACCCATTGGAGGCTGTGGTCACCAGAAGCCGAGGCTGTCAAAGTGACCGTCTACCCCTCCGGTCTCAATACCCCGCCAATCGAGACCATCGACATGACCCGGGGAGAAAACGGCACATGGACCGCATCCTCCCCTACCCGACTTTATGGGAAATTTTACACCTTCACCATAAAGCAGGGCGGCAAATGGCTCAAAGAAACACCGGGCGTGTGGGCTAAGGCCGTCGGCACCAACGGGGAGCGCGCCGCCATCATCGACTTCTCGACCACCGACCCCGAAGGATGGGCCTCCGACCATGGTCCTGCCATAAAAAACATCACCGATGCGGTCATCTATGAGATGCACCACCGCGATTTTTCAGTCGACCCCTCATCGGGCATAGCGAACAAGGGTAAATTTCTTGCCCTGACCGAGCCGTCGACCTCCAACCCTACGGGCGAGTCAACAGGCATAGATCACCTCAAAGAACTTGGCGTCACACACGTACACATACTTCCATCCTATGACTATAACAGTGTCGACGAGTCAAATCTCCCGGCCAACCAGTACAACTGGGGCTATGACCCGTTTAACTACAATGCCCCCGAAGGCTCATATTCAACCAACCCCTCCGACCCGGCCACACGTGTAAGAGAGATGAAGCAAATGGTCAAATCGCTTCATGACAACGGCATTGGTGTGATTATGGACGTGGTCTACAACCACACAGCCGACAACGATGACTCCAATTTCTCGCTCACAGCTCCCGGATATTACTACCGCCATCGCGAGGACGGCACCTATAGCGACGCCTCGGGCTGCGGCAACGAGACTGCTTCGGAGCGTCAGCAGATGCGTGACTTCATCATCAACTCCGTCAAGTACTGGGCCAAAGAATATCACATCGACGGTTTTCGCTTTGACCTGATGGCCATACACGACATCGAGACCATGAATCAGGTCATCGCCGCACTCAAGGAAATCAATCCCGACATCTTCGTCTACGGCGAGGGATGGACTGCAGGTGACTCACCTCTGCCCGTCGAGCAGCGCGCACTAAAGGAGAATGTCGCAAAAATGCCTCAGATAGCAGTGTTCAGCGACGACATCCGCGATGCCATAAAGGGACACTACTCCGATGCCGCCGACCGCGGATTCGCCACCGGCAAACCGGGCCTCGAGGAGACAGTGAAAATCGGTATCGTCGGAGCCACTGCCCATCCTCAGGTCGACTACTCCAAGGGCAACAACTCAAAATTTGCCTACGCGTCATCTCCGACCCAGATCATCAACTATGTGTCATGTCACGATGACCTCATGCTCACCGACAAGCTGCGTAAATCAATGCCCGAAGCTACCGATGCAGAGCGGCAGCGCGCGGCCCGTCTCGCCCAGACCATCGTGTTTACCTCTCAGGGCACACCGTTTATGTTTGCCGGAGAAGAGCTGTTTCGCGACAAGAAAGGCGTACACAATTCCTACAAATCGCCCGACTCCATCAACGCCATCGACTGGAACCTCAAGCACACCAACGCCGAGCAGATGGAATATTACAAGCAGCTTATCAGACTGCGCAAGGAGCACCCCGCTTTCCGCATGACAACGGCCGAGCAGGTGGCACGCCACATCAAGTTTGACAAGACCGCTTCCGGACTCATCTCTTACTCCCTCATCGACCACGCCAATGGTGACGCCTACAAGGAAATCAAAGTCATCTTCAATGGTTCGGCTGAAAATCGCGAAATAAAGGTAGCCAAAGGCAACTGGACCGTTCTTGCCGAAGATGGCCGCTTAAATGCCTCAGGGCTTGGCACATCTAAGGGAGGAAAGCTCATTGTAGCCCCTACATCGGCACTGATACTCGCTCGCGAGAAGTAAAAAAATTTGGTCGCACTCTTGCGAAATCAAACGAAAACGCGTAAATTTGCGTTATAAAAATACACCACATCAGAGACGATTGGGAAACTCTTCAATTTATTCTGAAATACCGAGACAAGCTTAGCCGACTAATGGCGGGCCTCATCCCCTCGCGGGGAGGCAAGCATTGCCCGGAGGATTACAAAGGTCGACGGAGCGCTCAAATCCTGTCTTTCGGAGTTTCATCATCTTGCTCTGGTGTGGCTTTTTTATAGCCGATACAAACTATTTATTTAGTCAAGTGACATCTTTGTCATTTTTGACCTGTTTTTATTTTTTAACGCCACAGAGACATTCCTGTCAAAACTCATATTATTGGCTAAGTGTTGTTTAAGTAAGCATTCACTAAAGCCTACTGTTATGAAAAAGACAGATAATGACCCCAAACGTCTGGGCGAACATCCCGAGATGCACCGCCTCGACCCCCACCCCGAGGCACAACGCCTTGAGGGTCATCCGCAGCCTGAAAGCCTACCAGCTCATGAGGAAGACGCTACTCCCGTCATGGCCCCGTTGTCAGGAAAAGTCCCGGCCACATCCGACGCTCAGGAGACTGCCGGTATAGCCCGCGGAGCCGGATGGATTGCTCTCGCCATACTCGCATTGATGGTAGTCGCCGCATGCCTGTGGCCTCGCAGAGCTTCATTCCAGACCCAAGATTCTGCTACTTATTCTTCGGCAAGAGGCTATCCTCTCCGCTCAGGAACCGTCATAGCTGCCATTCCGACCGCTGTCAACGCAATTGTCCCTGACTCGACCATACAGTTGGCTACAACTGTCGCTGGCACGACCCAACCCGACGCCGTGGTGATATACCTCTTTAACACCGACAGCTCGAGCATACCGGAGACATCCTCACTCACCGCTGTCGCACGAGCCGCACACGAGACAGGCAAGACTGTAGTGATCAAAGCATACACCGACGAGACCGGCCGCGCTGACTACAACCGGCGACTCTCCGAGCGACGGGCCCAATCGGTCAGTGACTACATGGAGGCTCACGGAGTTCCCTCCAGCCACATAAAAGCAAAAGGCTATGGCCCGACACACGCTTATGCCAACAACGCACAGGACCGCCGAGCCGAAATAACACTCAAGTAATTGAAGAGGTTAAATAGATAAATGAATAGACGGTATCGTAATCATAGTTTTACGATACCGTCTATTCATTTATCCTGAGAGTAGCCCGAAGGTAAACTCTAAACTTTAAACTTTAAACTCTTTTAAACTACTTATTAGCTCTCTTGCGCTCGATTTCGTCAAGTATAATCTTGCGCAGACGCAGATGATGGGGAGTCACCTCAACATACTCGTCCTCCTTGATATATTCAAGAGCCTCCTCGAGCGAAAATACCACCGGGGGAATGATACGGGCCTTGTCATCGGCACCGCTCGCACGCATATTGGTGAGTTTCTTCGACTTGGTGACATTGACCACGATGTCGTTATCCTTGGCGTTCTCGCCGACAACCTGTCCGGCATAGACCTCCTCCTGCGGGAATATGAAGAAGCGGCCGCGGTCCTGGAGCTTGTCGATGGCATAGGCATAGGCAGTACCGGCTTCCATGGCAATGAGCGAACCGTTGGTGCGACGCTCGATGTCACCCTTCCAAGGCTGATATTCATGGAATCGATGAGCCATGATAGCTTCGCCGGCCGACGCTGTGAGCACATTGTTACGCAGGCCGATGATGCCGCGCGAAGGTATCAGAAACTCGAGGTGTATGCGGTCGTTCTGAGTGGTCATGGTCACCATCT
>Ga0209064_1002289_pt1 | contig 22313 bp, 18 predicted proteins | sample Inofromicrocosms_FD_187498 | JGI IMG/M metagenome (GOLD analysis project Ga0209064, IMG submission 187498) | Mouse cecum microbial communities from Vienna, Austria - Inoculum for glucosamine and mucus D2O microcosms (SPAdes) (version 2) | ecosystem: Host-associated > Mammals > Digestive system >... | reverse complement strand
CCTCCTTGTTAGAATGGTTTCTCGACAACTCCATTATATCAAAAGAGTGCTATTTATGCCTTTTTTATTGGCTGAAATATTGAATTTTCAAGGTTCAACACACCTTATTGGTGTGGGAAGTTTGAGTTAATAAAAATAAGGATAATAAGAAAGAATGAGTAAAAGCGAATTGATAAAGGAGGAACCGGCCCATGGGAAAAATAAATGAAAGAGGCGCAGGAAGAAAGCCTGCTTTATCCAAGGAACAATTACATGAAATTAAAAAACGCCGTAACAGTGGAGAAAGTGTTACGGCGCTAGCGAAGGAATATGGAATTTCCAGACAGGCCCTCTCCGGTTATCTGAATAAAAAGAATCCCGACGAGGAGCTGATCTGCCGGACTATACGCAAATGGGCGCAGTTAAATCAACGCTTTCGGAATATCAATATAAGGGATTATACCATGCGCATGGATTTTATGTGTGGGAATGAATGTTGCACGGAAATTTTAATAGATTTCCGGGAACAGAAAATTGCGATTCAAAATGAAACGGATAATTTACTGCACAGAGCATTTGGAATAAAAGCAAAACCCACGTGGGAAGATTTTGAAGAATTTTTGGAGAGCCGGTGCTTTCCCAGAACCAGAGAGGGGATTTCCCTTATTTTGGAAGATTTGGAGCTGGATTTTTATGACCCGCTTTCCATTATAGAAAAAACCCAGGGCAGAATGGCAGAGGATGCGCAATGGATCAAAATCTGGTATATGGTTCCGGAAAAAGAGCAGAGTGAAAATGATTAATATAATTTTGCAGTTCAATGAACTCTTACGTAACAAAAAGGGCTTTATAAAAAATCGGAGTTGAACATGGATGTAAAAACAATAGAAATAGAAAAAGAGCATATTTTAACCGGAACCGGTTATTCCTCTAAAGGAAATCAGTTAAAATGGGAGATAGACGGTTATTGGTACAAAGCGGATGCCTTTGGTTTTGAAAGTTTAGCGGAAATCATAGTCTCCCGTCTGATGCGGTATTCAAACATAAAAGGGTATGTAAATTACGACCCGGTTACTATTATTTATAAAGGTAAAAGCTATCGTGGCTGCAGGAGCAAAAATTTTCGAGGGGAACAAGAAGAGCTGGTAACATTGGAGCGTTTATCAAGACAATATACGGGCTTTAGTCTGGCAAAGGAGCTGGGGCGGATTTCCGATGTAAAACAGAAAATTTTATATGTGACTGAATTGGTAGAAAATGTGACAGGATTAGAGGGATTTGGGGAATATCTTACGAGAATGCTGGAAATAGACGCATTCTTTTTAAATGAAGACCGGCATACAAATAATATTGCACTCCTCTATAATTCCCAAAAAGAAGAATACGGCTTCTGTCCTTTTTTTGATATGGGGTTGTCTCTTTTTTCTGATACCAGAGAAGCTTACCCCATGGAAAAGGATTTTGAAGAGTGCAGGAAAATAATTTCGGCAAAACCATTTAGCCGGGACTTTGATGAGCAGACGGATGCAGCAGAACAGCTTTTTGGCAGCCATCTGAAATTTCGTTTTTCAAAAAAGATAATGACTAATCTTTTAGACGAAATCAAGGCCTTCTACAAGAAGGAAGAAATAGAAAGAGTAGAAGGCGCGCTGGGGGAACAGATGAGAAAATATCAATATATGTTTGCTCTATAAGCTCCTTATTTGTAAAGCTGTAGTTCCTTCTGCCGCCAGGAAGTCAGGGGGCTGTCGGTTAATACCGATTTTAGCCCCTGATTCCTAAGAAAGAGAGAATCCCATGATATTCAGGCTTTTTTTCAGTTACCCCTTTCCCAACAGACTCTCTCTTGATAGTATGAAAAAATGATTGATACAATCACTCCTCAGGTATGGAAAAAGTGAAATCTGCCATATCACCGAGTGTATCAGTAGGGCGGATATTTTGGTCTGTGATATCAAAGACAAAATAAAGAGCATGTTCGCCAGAGACCGGTTCAGTGGTGCAGGTAAGAGTGCTGAATGCCGAACCTGCATCGGTGGCTTCTACAGACAATTCGCCAATCTTTTTACCATCGGTATCGTTTGGAGCATCCAGATACAGAGATATCTTTCCATTGTTTCGTGCTGCACGGAATTGGACCGAGAAGGCGAGAGGCTGTTCTTCCTCACCAAAGTCAAAATATTTGAAACCGGCAACACTGTTGTCCGTCAGATTGGAAATGCCATGGAGATTGGTTGCAAATTGTTTTGCATAAGGGCCATAAGCATTATCGCTGGTCTGTGCTTCATCTTCCGGCTTTAAGTAACAGGCAATGAAAGAGGACCATGTATTTCCAATAGCTGGAAGAGGACCATCGTTTAGTCCCTGGGATGTCATAGATACACGATCAATGGAACCGTCTTCATTGATAGAAATACGTTCTGCACATGCCTGGCGGGCAGAGAAGAAACGATTCTGTATACCGTTGGTCTGTCGATGATAGAAAAGCCAGTAATCTTTGCCATTTCCAAGGTCGAGAATACCGCCATGAATGTTACCGTTAGGGTAGCAGGCCTCTTCTTCATCAGAAAGCTTTCCGTCATTAGACATAAGGATTCCGCGGAAAGTATAGGGACCCATAGGGGCATCGCTTGTGGCATAAGAATATTGACAAATTTGTGCATTAGCCCATACAAGATAGTAGGTTCCATTAATTTTGCGAATGGAAGAGCCTTCATAGAATTCATATCCTTTCAGGTCTTCCGGGTTTGTGATGCAGCCGACGGAAGCAGCATCTTCATCATCTCTTGGAACCAGTCTTACCGGTTCGCCTATCACAGTGATCATATCGTCTGCAAGCTCAACAACAGAGCTTTCTCCACCACTGTATAAATAATTGCGTCCATCATCATCTACCAGGATTGCCGGATCAAAGGTAGGGCCATAATTTGTGCCGTCTTCGTAGGCAACTTTCCCATAATAGTGAAAAGGACCTGCCGGGGAATCGCTGACGGCAACAGCAATTTTATCCTCATCCGTATTCATGACCGGAGAATAGTATAAATAATACTTGCCGTCTTTTTCAGCACAATCGGAAGCCAGCATATTCATGCCCGGCTGATAACCGGGGTCTTCTGTTTTGTCATATAAAACACCCTCATAAGTCCAGTCCGCCAGATTATCGACAGGAGCAGAATAGGCCTCATAGTTTCCGGCACATCCACCGCCGTAATAATCTATCACATCATGGGAACCATAGATATAAACGCGATCGTTAAATACATGGGGTTCATCATCTGCAAAATATTCGTCAAACGGAAGATAAGGATTTTGAGTTACCAAAGATACCGGTTTTGCTTCTGTATCAGAAGGAGTACTTTCTGATTCATCGGAATCCTTTGCTGTATCCGTAGTATCCGTAGTTTCAGTTGTATCAATAGTTTCTGTAGCAGCCGATTCTTCTGTGGTTACGGTTTCAGGAGCTTTGGCCGCGTTATCGGATGTACCGCCGCAGGCGGTCAGGGTAATACACATTATTCCCGCCAGTAAAACTGCTGTCTTCTTTTTCATGGTAAGTCTCCTTTCAATTTGTCTATCATATTTTTTCTTCTGAGTTCTATACGTAAGCTATGCATAACCAATATCAAAACTATAGAATATAAAAAAAAGGAAAGCAACAGTTTAGGGTAAAAGGTCACTTTTTTGTTGTAAGCGGATTTTCAGAATGCTATAATGTAAAAAATTTGGTAAAAATTTTGAGTAAGGAAGTGGAGAATGATCCGGGCAGCTATTTGTGAAGACGACAAATTTTTTATAAAACATGTATATGCCAAAATAAGAACAATTTTTGACAATTTTCAAGAAGAATATATTTTGGATTGTTTTGTGAGCGGTAAGGATTTTCTTGAAAAAATCCGGGAACGAGTTATCTATGATTTGGTTTTTTTAGATATTGATATGCCTGAGATTGATGGGATATCTATTGGCGTTGTTCTTCGGAAAAATTTTTCCGATGTGAAAATTATTTATATTTCAAGCAGAGAATCTCTGGTTTTTGATTCTTTTAAGACAAATCCTTACTCTTTTATCCCGAAAAGCCGATTGGATCAGATGCTTCTCCCAACGTTGTCTTCCCTGTATCATTCCATGCATGCGCCTGAGCAATTGATTATCTTTTCGGCAGGGGGGATTCAGTATCGGTGGAATGCTCTAAAGCTGATTTATGTTGAATGCATAGACCGGATTTTGTATATTCACTTTGAAGATAGGGTGGAAGAAATATATTATACATTAAAAGAGATGGAACAGATTCTTGAACCGCATGGATTTTTAAGAACACATAAAAGTTTTTTGATCAATTACAGATTTATTTACAGTATTGGAAAGAATGAAGTGGTTTTAGATACGAAGGAATGTCTGCCGCTTTCTAAACGACGCGCCAACGAGACGATACAGAAGTTTCATAAACTGATGCAAGGATAAGATATTTGATTTAGGTTGGAAAATATGGAAATAATTGGTATTATACTTTGTTTTTTGCAGGCGTTGCTTTTAAACTATGTTCTGGTTAAAAATTTTCCCTATAAATTTGAGCCGGTTCATAAATGGATAATTCAGATTGGTTTTGCAGCAGCGCTTGGCAGTGCAGATTATTTTTTATTTCATTCAGGTCAGGGATTTGCTAAATATTTTTTTGCGTTGTTGCTGATATATGAAGTATATATGCAGATTTGCATGAAAGGGAGAAAGAGCACAAAATTTTTTCTCAGTCTGATTTTGCTGGTATATAAAATTTTGCTGGTGGCAATTGGCGATATGGCGGCTATCCGCCTGATTGGTGGAGAACAGCCGTTAAATGGCCTTGCACATGTCTTTTCTCAGACAGTAGTTGTGTTGCTCTTAGTTCCGATCGCTGTATTTTTGGTACATTTCCGTCTTCCTGAAAGAGAACAGCAGCTGCATAACTGGAGTGCACTTGCATGTGTTATCTCGTTGATCATAATGCTGAGTCTTTTGTCTTTGGTGTTGACAATACCGGATTCCGTATCAAATCCAGGATATAATGTGTGTATGATTCTGATTATGACGGCATGCTATTATTTGCTTTACCGCCTGATGAAGAGCTTCTGTCAGGAATTGGATTATCAAGTAGAATTGGAATTGCATCAATATGAACAGGAGTATAATAAGCAGATACGAACTGCTTATGAAAAATTGCGCAGCCTCAGGCATGACTTTAAAAATCATATTCTTTATATGGGGGCGATGCTGCAGGAAGAAGAGTACGGAGAGCTTCAACTGTATTTTAAAGAACTGGCAGACTGGACAGAGGATGCAAGAAATATGATTGATACGGGGAACCAGCTCGCAAACGCTGTTTTAAATGTGAAAATGATTTCTGCGGCAGAGGAAAATATACCGGTTACGATAAATGCTTCCTTACCGGATAAGATGCCAGTTTCTGATATGGAGTTCGTGTCGTTGTTAGGAAATTTATTTGATAATGCATTGGAGGCATCCAGAAAAGCAGCGACACCGTATATCAGAATTCAAATGGAACCATATAAAGGATTTATTCGGATGGAGTTCGAAAATAAAATGGATAGGCAGTTCTTAAATACCAAAAACGGATTGCAGACAGACAAGAAGGATAAGGAAGAGCATGGTATGGGCATGGGTATTATGCGGGATATTGTTGAGCGCAACAAAGGGAATTTTTATTGTTTGGCAGAGAATGGGAGTTTTTTGGTACGAATTCTTCTTCCACGAGAAGAAAGAGGTGAGACTTTTATATAGGCATTATATTCGCTGTTCTGAATATAATGCCTTTTATAAGTTTATGTCTGATCATTATATCCGCTTTTATAATGCATCGGATTAATCGCATATAATTTCCAGATAACCCTTGATATTGGCTTTGTCAATTTCCGGCATAATACCGTTATTGGGATCATAGTATTTGCCGTCAAAGCCTACCAGATAGTGGCTGAATCTTCCCAGATTTTCCATAATAATACAGCATTTAGGAAGTTCAACATCTTTTCCCCTTGTATAAATGATTTTGTTGGAATGCCGGATTCCCACATAATCTAAGGAAGGAACAATTTTTGCCATATTTGCCTGCCATTCCCGGCAATGCATAACGTTGCTTGCCTCTTCAATGGTAATGCCGGCGATCATGGCAAAGCAGGTTTGTCCGCACAAGCCGTCCCAGGGCTGGATAATAATATTCATGCTGTCAATTTTCCGAATGGGGTTTTCATAGGAATAAGGGCTGGAATCCAGTTCACAGCTTTCCTTTCCGTTTATGGAAAAGGTAACGGGATAATATGTATGCTCTGTAAGTCCTTCTGCCTGTTCGTCGGTTAAGGGAATGTTGTAATAACCGTTTTTCAAAGGAGAAAGGTTACAGTCAAAGGTCATGCTGTTGTTAATCATAACATGTACGGGAATCCTTCCCACATTATCCTCGCATATTTCCCATACGTTAAAGGGAATGGTAATGTAATTCTTTTCATTTTCGTTTAAAAACTTACCCTCAAAAATATACTCCATAACGAATACCTCTCTTAAATTAATATCACAGTCCGGCTTATAAATATAAAATATATACTTAACAGAAATGTCTGTATAAATTGTTCCTCTTCAGTGAATGAATGAGGATGATTTTTAAAATATTTCTGCATGACCGTGTTATCTTTGATTATAACAAGATAGAAAAGCAAGTTCCAGTACATTTCAAAAAATTTCCTTATATTATATTGTCGATTTTAGTTGATTATTGTTTAGAATATTATTAATATGATTATATATACATATTACTTATGATGATAAAGGGGGTAACAAACAAAATGGAAATGAAAATTATGGTTGCTGTCATTGTGCTTGCGGTTGTTCTTCTGGTCATTTTATTAGCCAGCGGATACGTAAAGGCACCGCCGGATATTGCCTACATTATTTCGGGTTTTAAAAAAGAACCCAAAATCTTGATCGGGCGGGCCGGCATCAGGATTCCTTTTTTAGAGAGAAAGGATAACCTGATTGTAAAACAGATTAGTGTTGATATTAAAACCAACGGTTACATACCTACACTGGATTTTATCGGTGTGGATATTGATGCCGTTGCAAAAATCAGGGTAAAAACCGATGAAAACGGTATTAAGCTAGCAATGAAAAACTTCCTGAATATGCGGGAAGAACAGATTGTGGTAGCCCTGACCGATTCCTTACAGGGCAATATGCGTGAGATTATCGGTACGGTAAAATTAAAAGAGTTATGTACAGACCGTAAGAAATTCGGCGATGAGGTTCAGGGAAAGGCCCAGAATGATATGAATGCTTTGGGTATCGAGATTATTTCCTGCAATATCCAGAGAATTGATGATGAAAAAGGACTTATCGTAGCCTTAGGTCAGGATAACATGTCCCAGATCCAAAAAGACGCATCCATTGCAAAAGCACAGGCGGACAGGGATGTTGCCATTGCAGAGGCAGAGGCGAAGAAGGCTGCCAATGAAGCAGAGGTTCTTGCCAATACGGATATTGCCACCAAGCAGAATGAACTTCGTATCAAGCAGGCAGAGCTTAAGAAAATGTCCGATATTAAACAGGCTGAAGCGGATGCGGCATATGAGATTCAAAAGGAAGCACAGCGTAAGACCATTGAGGTAACCAGTGCGGAAGCTAACATTGCAAAACAGGAAAAAGAAATTGAGTTAAAGAAAAAAGAAGCGGAAGTAAAAGAACAGGAGCTTTCTGCGACGATCAAAAAACAGGCAGACGCCGATAAATACAGACAGCAGCAGATGGCGGATGTAGAGCTTTACAAGAGACAGAAGGATGCGGAAGCCAAGAAGTTTGAAATGGAAAGAGAAGCCGAGGCCATGAGAATCAATGCGGAAGCTAAGAAATACCAGGCTGAACAGGAAGCGGAAGGTATCAGGGCAAAGGGTATTGCAGAGGCGGAAGCCATTAAAGCAAAAGCCATTGCGGAAGCGGAAGGTATTGATAAGAAGGCAGAGGCTATGGCTAAGATGAAGGACGCTTCCATTCTGGAAATGTATTTCAATATCCTGCCCGATATTGCTGCCAACGTGGCGAAGCCTTTGGAGAGTATCGACCGGATTACCATGTACGGCGAAGGCAATACCGCTAAGCTGGTAGAGGATATTACAAAATCTACGACACAGATTACGGAAGGTCTGACCCAGAGTCTGGGATTTGATATAAAATCCGTGCTTGCGGGAGCTTTAGGGGCGAAGATGCTGGATAAGGAAAGTAAAAATGAAGGCGGAAGTGAAAATACTGCTGTTGAAGAAGATTATTAATGATGCAGCATAAAAAACATGCGGATATAAAAAAATAGATTAGTTTTAAAAATACCCGTAATATGACAGGCAGATGTCATATTACGGGTATTATAATACATTTATAAACCAGTCGGTCAATACGGATACCGGAAAGATATTTCTTATCTGTAGAAAAGACAAAGGACGGCTATGATTATATAATGTAGGAGGAAAATTTAAATGGGCAGACCAACGACGAAATCGGATTTAATAAGTGCAGCAGGGGAGAAGTACGAAAAGCTGAATGCTTTGATTACTACATTAACCGTGGAAGAATTATCAACTCCCTTTGATTTTTCAGGAGACGAAAAGAAAAAAGAGGCTCATTGGGAAAGGGATAAAAATCTCAGGGATGTCTTGATTCATCTCTATGAATGGCATAAGCTTTTACTAAACTGGGTTCATGCCAATCAAATGGAAGACCGGCAGCCTTTTATTCCTAAACCCTACAACTGGAAAACATATGGAAAATTAAATATGGAATTCTGGAAAAAGCATCAGGCTACATCTTTAGAGGAAGCAAAGGAGCTGCTTCATAATTCCCATAAAGAAGTAATGGATTTAGCGCAAAGCTTTTCAAATGAAGAATTGTTTTCAAAGGGAATTTATGACTGGGTGGGAGGAAGTACATTAGGCTCTTATTTTGTCAGCGTCACAGCCAGCCATTATGAATGGGCTGTGAAGAAGCTGAAAGCCCACCAGAAAAATTGTAAAAACGGGTAAAAAGCTTGAGCCGAATGTATGCACAACGGCAAAGCAATTTGAAGTATTTGAGAAACTGCATGATAGAAAAGAGCCGTAACGATATGAAAAATTTTTTTAGCGTTATGGCTCTTGTTTTTATGTTCTGTTTTTATAATATCATTTATTAATTATTGTCTGCTTTTACGTTTTCTCCGGCGTATTTTGCAACCGTTTCTTCAATCAGGCCGAGGATCGTTTTAATGGAATCCTTCTGATGGGAACGGCTCATGGCTTCAATAAAACTTTGTCTTCTGAAATACATGTCATGAACGGTATCAACTAAAAGCTGAGTAGTGATATCATCTTCAGAGATTACCAGGGAATATCCCTGGGATTCAAAGGACTTTGCATTTAAAATCTGGTCGCCCCTGCTTCCTGCCATAAGGGGAATCAGGATATTGGGCTTTTGCAGCGCCAAAAGCTCACAAATGGCGTTAGCCCCCGCTCTGCTAATAACAATATCCGCCATGGCAAAAATATCCTTTAATTCCGCTTTTACATATTCAAACTGCTTGTAGCCCTTGGTAGTTAAAAGGAGATTGTCAACTTTATCCTTGCCACAGATATGCACTACCTGAAAATCCTCCAACAATTGAGGTAAGGCATCCCTGACTGCTTTATTCACATTTGCGGCGCCGGAGGAACCGCCAATTACCATAATAACCGGCATATTTGCATGAAAACCGCATAAATCCAATGCGGATATTTTGTTGCCTTTTGCTAATTCTGCACGGATGGGAGAGCCGGTCAAAACCGCTTTTTCTTCCGGCAGATATTGTAAGGTTTCGGGAAAATTACAGCATATTTTTTCAGCAACGGGGAGACAAAGCTTATTGGCAAGTCCCGGAGTCATATCCGATTCATGGATAATACAAGGGATTTTTAGGGATGCTGCTGCTCTTACTACCGGAACGGAAACAAAGCCTCCTTTGGAAAATACCACATCAGGTTTTATTTTTTTCAGTATTTTTCTTGCCTGCCCATATCCTTTTATAACCCGGAAAGGGTCTGAGAAGTTTTTGGGATCAAAGTAACGGCGGAATTTTCCGGTGGAAATGCCGTAATAAGGGATTTTGTAATCCTCGATCAGCTTTGATTCAATACCGTCATAGGAACCGATATAATGAATATCATAATCCAGCTCCTTTAATCCGGGTAAAAGCGCTATATTTGGTGTTACGTGTCCGGCTGTACCGCCGCCTGTCAAAACAATTCGTTTCATAATATTCTCCTACCAACCTAAAATTTTTCATGGAATTTCTGATTTTTCAAGGGTATTAATTTATCATGGACTCCAGTGCTTTTGCTAATTGATCAGGGCAGGAGGTAGATTTGAATCCACATTTGATTCCCCGAAGCTTTTCGATGGCATCTGTTGCTTTCATTCCCTGTACGAGGGCGCTGATGCCTTGCAAATTGCCGTTACATCCGCCGGTAAAAGATACGGAGCGAATGATATCTCCGTCTAATTCAATCTTGATTGCCTGAGAACATACGCCTGTAGGTTTATAAATCATATATATTCCCCTTTCTTCTAAATTGTACATAATAATAAAAAGCGTAAAAATTCTATTTTGATGCATAATAATCAAAAGCAATTTTATATACGGACAGATTATAGCAGAAATATAGTGGTTTTTCCAGTATTTGCTTGCAAATAAAATATTATTTTGCTAAACTTATTTTGGTTAAAAACATGGTTTTTCAGGAACCGGTAAAAAGGAGAGAATGCAATGAGCAAAAAAGTAACCTTTGATTATTCCAAAGTTGCCCCGTTTGTAAGTGACAACGAAGTAGATTTGATGAAAAAGCAGGTCATGGATGCAAAAGATTTATTGGTATCCAAAACCGGCGCAGGTAATGATTTCTTAGGATGGATTGATTTACCGGTTGCCTATGATAAGGAAGAGTTTGCAAGAATTAAAAAGGCAGCAGAAAAAATCCAGAGCGATTCAGAAGTTTTAGTAGTAATCGGCATCGGAGGTTCCTATCTGGGAGCAAGAGCCGCAATCGAGTTTTTGAGACACAGCTTTTATAATGTAATTTCCAAGGATCAGAGAAAAACCCCTGAAATTTATTTTGTAGGAAATTCCATTTCCTCAACTTATTTAAAGGATTTATTGGATGTAATCGGCGACAGGGATTTCTCCATTAATATGATTTCCAAGTCCGGTACAACAACCGAGCCTGCAATCGCCTTCAGAATTTTCAAAGAAATGGCTGAGAAGAAATACGGCAAAGAAGGCGCAGCAAAGAGAATTTATGCTACAACCGATAAAACAAGAGGATCTTTAAAGAATCTTGCAACAGAGGAAGGATATGAATCTTTCGTAGTTCCCGATGATGTGGGAGGACGTTTCTCCGTACTGACAGCCGTAGGTCTTCTTCCTATTGCGGTATCCGGTGCGGATATCGATAAATTAATGGAAGGCGCAGCCAGCGGAAGAGAAAATGCTTTAAATCTTCCTTATGAAGAAAACGACGCATTAAAATATGCAGCACTTCGTAACATTCTGTTAAGAAAGGGAAAAGCTGTTGAAGTATTGGCTAACTATGAGCCGAATGTACACTATGTTTCCGAATGGTGGAAACAGCTTTACGGAGAATCCGAAGGAAAGGACCAGAAGGGTATTTTCCCGGCAAGCGTAGACCTTACAACAGATCTTCACTCCATGGGCCAGTTCATTCAGGACGGTGCAAGGATTATGTTTGAAACGATTCTCAATGTGGAAGCATCCAGAGAAGAGCTGAAAATCGGCACAGAGCCTGTAGACCTTGACGGATTAAATTATCTGGCGGGCCAGACGGTTGATTTTGTAAATAAATCCGCTATGAACGGAACTATTTTAGCTCATACGGACGGACAGGTGCCCAATCTGATGGTTAAGATTCCGGAAGAGACAGAGTTCTATTTAGGACAATTATTCTATTTCTTCGAGTTTGCATGCGGCGTCAGCGGTTATTTACTGGGTGTTAATCCTTTTAACCAGCCGGGTGTGGAAAGCTACAAGAAGAATATGTTTGCATTGCTTGGCAAACCGGGTTTTGAAGAGCAGAGAGAAGTTTTACTGGAAAGATTAAAATAATTTTGTGAAGGAAATCCCATACAGATTGCGGATGGAATCTGTATGGGATATTTTATTTAAGAAAGAGGAAAGCATTATGAACATTGTTGTGTTAGAGCAAAAAAGCATCGGAGAAGATATTGACCTGACGATTTATGAAAAATTAGGAAATGTTACCTATTATGGAAATACTTTGACCCCGGAGGTTGCAGAGCGGGTCAAGGATGCAGATGTTATTGTTGCAAACAAAGCCGGAATGAATGAAGCTACATTAAAGGATGCCCCCAATGTGAAATTAATCTGTGAGTTTGCAACAGGTTATGATAATGTGGACCTGGAGTATTGCAGAAACCGGGGAATAGGAGTGGCAAATGTGGTAGATTACTCCACGGCAGCAGTTGCCCAGCACACCTTTGCCCTGGCGTTATATCTGTCGGAGCATCTTCCCTTTTATGATGATTATGTAAAATCCGGTAAATATGGCGCCCAGGATCGGTTTTCCAATTTTGACAGACCTTTTATGGAACTGGATGGGAAAACATGGGGCATTATCGGTTTGGGAAATATCGGTAAGAGAACGGCACGGATTGCAGAGAGCTTTGGATGCCACGTGATTTATTATTCCGTTACAGGCAAAAACAGCTGTAAGGAATTTGAGAGAGTGGAATTTGACGATTTATTAAAAAGGTCGGATTTTGTTTCCATTCATTGTCCCTTATCCGATTTGACAAAGAATTTAATTAATTTAGAAGCCATGAAGAAAATGAAAAAGACGGCTATTCTCATTAATGTGGCAAGAGGACCGGTGGTAAATAATAAGGATTTGTATACCGCTTTAACGGAAGGGGAAATTTTTGCTGCCGGACTGGACGTTCTGGAGAAAGAACCTATTACACAGGATAATCTGTTAGATAAAATCAAGGATAGTGAAAAGCTCATTATTACGCCTCATATGGCATGGGCAAGTACGGAAGCCAGAACAAGACTTGCGACAGAAGTATACAAAAATATTGAAGCTTTTCAAAAGGGAAAAAGAAGAAATATTGTAAATTAAAGAGAAAACTTTCAGTGCTTTTACAAAAAACAAATGGGCTGCTGTATTCAGAAATCAGATGATTTCAAATACAACAGCCTTTGTTTACTAAGGTTTTTGGTTTGGTAATTGATTGAATTTGGTTTTCAACTTTTCTGTATCATAATACTTTTTTAAATAAAAGGCAAATTTTCAAAATGTGGAAAATCACGTCGAATTATAGACATTTTGTATAAATGTAAAATCATTTTTTTCAAAGTTTTTTACGTATATTATGAAGCGTTCACGAGCACAAAATATTTCTTGTTCATTTTTACAAGAAAAAATAAAAAACATTTAAAGAAATTAGTAAAATTGTAAGAAAATATAATCTTTTCAATATTATTTTGCAACAACGACCAAACCGATTCCCATGGCGCCGGGGCCTGTGTGGGTGCCAATGCTTAAAGAAAGCGGATTGTAATAAACATCAGCTCCGTTAAAGGCCTCTGATACAGTGTTTCTCCACTCTTCGGCTTCTTCCGGACTCAAAGCAGTTCCTGCGGTACACAGCTTTATCCGGCTTTTATCCACATCTTTGAACCGGGTACTTAAATCCTGCTGCAAAGCTTCAATCATTTTGGCCTTGCATTTTTTCATGCCTCTGACCTTGGCAAAAGCATCCAGTTTTTCCCCCTGAATGGAAAGAATAGGTTTAATATTTAAAACGGCTCCCAAAGCTGCTGCCGCAGGAGTAATCCTTCCGCCTTTTTTAAGAAATTCCAGAGTATCCACAGCAATATAGATGCTGGCGTCAAAAGCTGTTTTTTCCAGATAATCTTTGATTTCGCGGGCAGACAAACCGGAATCAGCCAGCCTTTTTGCTTCAAAGACGGATTCCCGCATGGTTACGGATATTCTGTGATTATCAGCTACCATGACCTTACCGTCAAATTCCTTGGATAATCCGATAGCGGATGCGCAGGAGTTGCTTAATCCGCTGGACATGGGGATATAGACAATTTCATCATAACCGGATGATAAGATGGATTTCCACATATCTATTACATCTCCCGGGGAGGGCTGGGAGGTTGATATATCTCTCCCGTCTGTAAGGTCTTTATAAAAGCTTTCCTGTGTCAGATTAACGCCTTCAAAGAAAATTTCTTCGTCAATAATAATGGGCATCGGAATGAGAAATATGCCGGAAACATCTGCCTCCTGTCTGGTTATTCCACTGTTGGTATCTGTCATAATTGCTGTTTTCATAATTGAATGATCCCCCGTAAAAAAGTAGACTTCTAAAAATTTCTATAAGAATATATGAAATGAAGTGTAACAAATTGTAACATTATTTAAAAATAAGCGCAATCCTTTTCTGTATTTTGTAGTTTTCGGTTTTATTGCTTTTCGCTTTTATTGCAGGTTGATAAAATCTTATATTCCTCGACATTTTCCAATCTATCGTATTACATACATGAACAAAGAGCCAATGGTTCTTGATTTTAAAAGAAATGTTTCAGGAATGGACAAAAGGACTTGTCAGCACGAAAAGTAAAAGGTAAACTAATAATTAGTAAATTTACCGGCAGGAAATGAATTATAAAATTATAATGTATGGAGGAAAATTTATGAGCAGCGAAATCAGAGACATTAATCTGGCTCCCAGCGGAGAGCAGAAAATCGAATGGGTAAAAAGGAATTGTGATCTTCTTAGGACTTTGGAGGCGGAATTTGAAAAGACAAAGCCTTTTGCAGGCAAGAAGATTGCCTTATCCGTTCATTTAGAGGCAAAGACAGCTTACCTTTGTAAGGTATTAAAAGCCGGCGGTGCAGAGATGTATGTAACAGGTTCCAATCCCTTGTCCACACAGGATGATGTGGCGGCAGCTTTAGTGGCAGCAGGATTGGAGGTTCATGCGTGGTATGATGCTACGGATGAAGAATACAATCATCATATCCGCCAGGTATTGCAGGTAGGTCCCAATATCATCATTGATGATGGCGGCGATCTGGTAAATATGATGCATACGGAGTTTACCGATTTGATTCCCCAGGTTATCGGCGGATGCGAGGAGACTACAACTGGTATTATCCGTTTAGAGACTATGAACCGTGCAGGAAAGCTGCAGTTCCCCATGGTACGTGTAAATAATGCACAGTGTAAGCATTTCTTTGACAACAGGTACGGTACAGGCCAGTCCGTATGGGACGGCATTAATCGTACAACCAATCTGATCGTGGCAGGCAAAACCGTTGTTGTGGCAGGCTACGGCTGGTGCGGTAAAGGAACTGCCATGAGAGCAAAGGGACTGGGCGCACAGGTTATCGTAACGGAAATCGACCCGGTAAAAGCAATCGAAGCGGTTATGGACGGCTTTGACGTTATGCCTATGAAAGAGGCTGCAAAGTATGGCGATTTCTTTGTTACCGTTACCGGCTGCGACAAGGTTATTGACGAAGAAGATTTTATGGAAATGAAGGACGGTGCAATTCTCTGTAACGCAGGTCATTTCGATTGTGAAATCAATATGGCAAGGCTTCGCGAAATTGCAGTTTCCTCCAAAGAAATGCGCAAGAATATTATGGGTTATGAATTATCCAACGGAAATACCCTCTGTGTTCTTGGCGAAGGCAGACTGGTTAACCTTGCCTGCGGCGACGGACATCCTGCGGAGATTATGGATATGAGCTTTGCGATTCAGGCATTATCCGCTAAATATCTGGTAGAAAAAGGCGATACCTTGACAGAGAAGCTTATTGATGTTCCCGAAGAAGTAGACCGGGATGTTGCTATCAGGAAATTAAACTTCCTTGGAAAAGAAATTGATGTGTTAACGCCTGAGCAGGAAAAATATCTGTACGGCTGATAAAAGCATTTTATATTGTAAGTAATAAAGGTTGAAGGATTTTCTTTCAACCTTTATTTTCATGAATAATGCCCTAAAGGGCACAAGTACTCTAAAGAGCACAAGTACTCTAAAGAGCACAAGTACTCTAAAGAGCACAAGTATTCTAAAGAGCACAAGTACCCTAAAGGGCACAAGCTTTCATTTGTAGAATGCTGCGAGAGTAAAATAACGGCTCAGGCAGATTTGTTCGGCCTTGGAGATTGTATATGAAATTATCTTCTTTTGCATACTTTGCCGGATTTGGGATTAAAACCGTCCTTTTTCGGAAAAAGGACCCCATCCTCGGTACTATAATCCTTACGGATAAATGTAATTTAAAATGTAAACATTGCTCGGTCAATAACATTACTGCAGTCGTCCATCCCTATAAGCAGATTAAAAAAGAAATGCGGCAGCTGTATGATATGGGCATTCGCATTCTTTTTTTCTGCGGTGGGGAAACCTTTTTGTGGAAGGATGGAGAAAAGTCCTTACGGGATTTGGTAACGGAAGCGAAAAAAATGGGATTTCTGATTGTAAATGTGGTTACAAACGGCACATTCCCCATTGATTTACCGGAAGCTGATCTGATTTTGTTAAGTCTGGACGGAAACCGCCTGCAGCATAACAAAATACGGGGCGATACCTATGATATTATTATGGAGAATGTTCAAAATGCCACTTCGGATAATATATGCTTTTATATGGCAATTAATCAGATTAATAAAAACGGAATCCGTGATGTGTGTTTAAAGGCAAAAAATATGCCCAATGTCCGTGCGGTTTCCTTTAACTTTCATACTCCTTATCCCGATACAAAGGAGCTTTTACTAAGCCCGAGGGAAAAAGCAGTCTGTTGTAATGTGATTGCAAAGATGATGAAAGAGGGTGCGCCAGTCTTTAATTTGAAAAGCGCTTTTCCTTACCTGATCAGGAACAGCTTTCCTACGCCATGCCATCAATGTGTGGTAATGGAAAACGGTAAATTAAGCACTTGCGGGAGATGCATTGAAGTAGAGGGCTTGTGTGAAAAATGCGGCTATTTCTTTGTGGCAGAATATACTCTTTTATTCCGTGGCAATATCAAAATAATTTTTGAAATGCTGAGGACATATTTAAAATACATATAGGAGAATTATGAGCACAATTACAAATCTGACCAGAATGTGGCTGACACGTTCCATAAAGCCATTTATTTTTACAAATGAATTTGATGAACAGCTTTCTTTTGCAGAATGCCGGAATCTGGGTTTATATGTTCATATTCCTTTCTGCAGCAGCATTTGTAATTTCTGTCCCTATTGTAAGATTGTTTATTCCAAAGAAGCCTGCGATAGATATATTGATGCTTTAATAAAAGAAGTCCATATGTCGGGAAGACTGATAAAGAGCAGGAAAGCGGTAACCAGTCTGTATTTTGGCGGCGGAACGCCTGCTCTTGCTGCAGGTCGGATAAAAGAGATTATTGAAGCGATTCAGAAACATTTCATGATAACGGAAGGCATAGGCGTAGAGCTGCATCCGGATAATGTAAATGTTCCTCTTTTACAGACCTTAAAGGACGCAGGCGTGACGAAAATCAGCATTGGAATCCAGTCTTTTGGGGAAAAGCATCAGGCGGTTTTAGGACGAAAAAATGTTGATATTTCCGCCATAAAGAATGCCTTAAAGGCAGTCTCTTTTGAAACCGTTTCCATGGATTTTATCTTTGCGCTGCCGGGACAGACCTTTGAGGATTTAAAGTCAGATATTGATACCGCTTTTGCAAACGGAGCCAATCATATTGTCATTTATCCCTTTATTGATTTCACATTTACGGAAAGTCCTGTCCGGACCATGGCAAAAAGGGAAAAGAGGAAGCTGTTGGATGCCATTACCGGCTATTGTCTGGACAAAGGTTATATCCGTGATTCTATCTGGACTTTTTCCAAGGGAGAAAACGTCCGGTATTCTTCCATGACCAGAGATAATTTTCTTGGTTTTGGCTGTTCGGCAACCACACTTTTACAGGAGCAGTTTAAAATCAATACCTTTTCCGTAGAAGAATACTGTGGGCGGATTGATAAGGGGCTTCTTCCCACATCCTTAACAATCCGTTTTACTTTGCGACAGAGAATGGTATATTATTTGTTCTGGACTGCTTACAGTACGAAAGTGGATCCGGCTGATTTTGAAGAGTTTTTCAAAGTTCCGTTAAAAAAGATGTATGGGTTTGAGTTTTGGATTGCGAAATGTCTGGGATTTCTCAGGGAAGAAAAGGGCGTTTATCATATGACGTTAAAGGGTGCATTTTATTATCATTACTATGAGAATTTCTATACCTTGTCCTATATAGATAAGATGTGGGGGCTTATGCAAAAAGAGGCGTTTCCGAGGGGGATGGAGCTATAGAAATATGGAGGTATTGAATAGGCAGATATTGCATGGTTTTATCTCAAAGGTATGTTACCAAGCGGTGGTACGAAATATGCATATTTGCAACCGGTTGGTAGTAAATATTGAGTTATGGAAAGGAAAAGGCGGAATAGGCTTATGTTGATATAGGAATATTTTTATCAACAATGGCTAACAACTGCTTTAAAAAGTTGGGAAGATAGAAGTGCATTTCATCTGAAGTAGCTATGGATCCTTTTTATTCGCAGGAAAATATGACTATGATTAAAGCACCAGTGGTTATTTGGCTGCTTATTAAATCCGCCAAATAGATGATGTGAATCATATTGTTTATCATGTAGAGGATAATACGATAAAGATTGTTCGGTTTGACATTCATTATAGAGATAAATAGGAGTAGAAATGAAAACGCGACTAATTTGAATAAATTGGCTGAAATTACTAAATTCTAAGTTTGAAATGACTCAACTTTAAAATAAAACGAATATTATCTAAACTTTTATTATATCACAAATTGAACATAACGCCACAAAATCCTACGCAAACTATCAAAAACAGGTACTGAAAAATTTTTTTTTGCTCATTTTATGCCCAAAAAGGGGAAAATATGTGCAAATGAAATTTTCAGTACCTGTTTTTGACCGTTTGTGTAGGAAAATAATGAATCATGGTTGTATTCTGTTATAATTGTTCAAAATCAGGAAGACCAAAACGTAGACGACGTTATGGTAAGCAGGATGGACTAAGAAAGAACAGGAGGACACCCCCATGGACCGCATATTTTTAAAACCTGACATAGAAGAGATCTGCACGGCAGCCAAAAAAGCCATTACCGACACCAAAGACTGCATAGCCGACATCAGACAGACAGCCGCCGCCATCAGCGCCGCGGCAGGAAACGTGCCAGCGGAAGCCAAAGCAGGAGACCTGGCAGGCACGGCGGGAAGCCTTCCGGGAAAGCTTGAAAAAGACAATTATGACGTGGCAAAGCAGAAGCTCACTGCATGCCATGAAAAAGCCTGCTCCGTCATCCCTTCCTTTGACAGCCGGTATGCGGAAGAAATGCAGGAGATCACAGCCGCCACCCGGAAGATCAGAAAAGTCATAGAAGAGCTTCAGGAATTCATGCTGGAGACGCCCCTGACCACGCCGAAGAACGAATTTGCCGCCCTCTTAAAGGCAAAAGAAACGAAGTGGAAAAAGACCCTTGAGGGCGTGGAAGCTGTCCTGGACGAGACCCTGGCCAACGTAAAAGGGGCGGGGAAGATCAGCACCCTGTTCAGCCACGACCCGGTAAACTTAAGCACCGGCAACTTCATCTATGACAGGGAAGACCTGAAGATAAACGGAAGCACCCCCTTTGTGTTCCGCCGCTTCTACAACTCAAGGAACCATTATACGGGAGCCTTGGGGAGCGACTGGAACCACAACTACGAAGTATCCCTTTCCTTTAAGAAGAGCGCCCTTTCCGGGGAAGAAGAGATAACCATCCTTTTGGAGGACGGGAAAGAAGAGACCTTCCTGCCCGTGGAGAAAGGGACCTATACCCCCGGGAACCAGAGCCTCTCCATCCTGAAAAAGACAGAAAAAGGCTACCGCTATACGACCCTCTCCGGGGAAATGTACCTTTTTGACGAACAGGGAAGATACCTGCGCCATGAGGATAATAACGGGCAGGGCTTTACCCTGGTCTATGAAGACCATATGCCGGCAGCAATAGAAGGAACCAAGGAAAAAGAAACAGAGGAAAAAAAGACAGCGGAAGGGGAAAACACGGAAGAGAAAGAGAGTCCGGCCATCCCCTGCACCGCACGGTGTGCGCGGCCCATCCGCATACAGAAAGACACCGGGGAATACTTTGCCCTCTCCTATGATGAAGCAGGATACCTGAGGAGCGTAACGGACCATACAGGAAGGGTCTTTGCATATGAGATCAAAGACGGACGCCTCACAGAAGCAGTGCGCCCTGACGGCGGAGCCTTTGCCTACGCCTATGACGGGAACGGGAAGCTGTCAGCCGTGACAAACCCCAGGGGTATCATTACCGTGGAAAATGAATTCGATGAAGACCACCGGACCACCCTCCAGAGATTCCCTGACGGCACCACCATGTCCTATGAATACGACGACGACAAAAAGACCGTGACCCTGACGGAGAGGAACGGGGCAAAGACCGTCCACATCCATGACGGGCAGTACCGCAACATCAAAAACATCTACCCCGACGGGGAAGAAAGCTTTGCCTACAATTCCAGGAACCAGAAAGTAAAGATCACGGACAAGCTGGGCAATGAGACCCGCTTAAGCTACGACAACCGGGGAAACCTGACAGGCGTCATCAATCCCCTGGGCACAAAACTCTCCATTACCTATGAGTCCCATAACAGGCCCACCAACATCAGCTTAAACGGAAAAGAAAAACAAAAAAACACCTTTGACGGAAAAGGGAACCTCTTGGAAATTGAAAATGCTTTGGGAAGCAAAATGATATTTAAGAATAATGAAATGGGACTGCCTGTGTCTATAATTCAACCGGATAAAAGTGTCATATCCATAAGTTATGATAAGAAAGGAAATATTACAGAATATATTGATGAAAGAAAAGGCAGAACACAATATATATATGATGATTTAAATCGTATTATAAAAGTAACTGATCCAAATGGAAATATAACCCATTTTACATATGATCAGGCAGATAATATCCGGACGGTTACAAATGGAATGGGAAATATCCGTACTTATGAATATAATAAGAGCAATAAAGTGACGAAAATTGTAGACTTTAACGGCAGTACAATTCAAAGAAAATATAATGTAATGGATAAGCCGGAAGTGATAATAGACCAGCTGGGAAGAGAAACCAAATTACAATATGATTCTATGTGGAATCTGGCGCGCATTACGGAACCTAATGGAGCAAGAACAACATATTTTTATAATGAAAATAATCATTTGAGCAGGATAAAAGATCCCAATGGAAATGTGAAACGTTATACTTATGATGGAAACGGTAACCGATTGAGTGAGAGTGACGAAAGCGGAGCAGTTACTTATTTTTCCTATGATGCAGCGGGGCGTCTGATAAAAGCGGAAGGACCAGACGGCATGAAGTATGGTTATATTTATGATGCAGAGGATAATTTAATAGAAGTAGAAGATGCATTGGGCGGAAAAATAACTATGAAATATGATGCCGCCGGACAGTTGATATATGAAAAAAACCAGATGGGAGAAAGCCGCTATTATACATATAACATATTGGGCAAAGTAGAGAGCATAATAGATGAAGCAGGGAGGAAAACAGAATACAAATATCTTCCGGGGGGATTGCTGGAAACGGTTATTCATTTGGGAGAAATCGTAGAAAAATATACTTATGATGCAAATAGTAACATTAAAACATATACAAATAATGAAGGATTTGTATTAACTTATAGTTATGATAGTTTAAACCATATTACCTGTATAGAGGGAAGTGGTGGAGAAAAAAATACATATGCTTATGATGTCATGGGAAATATCATTTCAATGACTGACGGGTTAGGAAATATTACAAAATATGAATATACCCTTACCGGGCGGTTAAGCAGGGTAATCAATCCTTTAAATGATGTAACAGAATATGCTTATGATGAGTGCGACAATTTAATAGAAATTTGCCAGTATGGGAAAAAGGAAGATGGGGAAAAAGAATGCCATATTACCCAGTATGAGAGAGATTTATTGGGGTATGTGAGAACGATAACAGATCCGTTGGGCTTAAAAGAGCACTACAAATATGATTCTAAAGGCCAGCTGTTAGAAAAAATTGACAAGGAAGGATATTTGACTCGGTATGGATATACATCTCAGGGAGATATAAATCACATACAGTATGCAGATGGAAGAGAAGTGAAAC
>Ga0209064_1002280_pt1 | contig 22475 bp, 22 predicted proteins | sample Inofromicrocosms_FD_187498 | JGI IMG/M metagenome (GOLD analysis project Ga0209064, IMG submission 187498) | Mouse cecum microbial communities from Vienna, Austria - Inoculum for glucosamine and mucus D2O microcosms (SPAdes) (version 2) | ecosystem: Host-associated > Mammals > Digestive system >... | reverse complement strand
GATTTTTGCTTAAAAAGCAAAAAAATAAGGTTGTATTTAAACTTTAATATGCAAAAATGTAACAATAAATTAAAGCAGGTGCAAAGATAAATATCTACCTTACCAAATTGCATAAAAAATCTCATTAATGCTCTAAGGGTGTAATGGTTTTAATCCTTTGAGCGTAAGAACTATCTTACTCATTACACTTCCTCCGCGCACCATACCGCTCTCATAGTTATATACCTTAAGCCCACCATTAAGTGCATTTTGACGAATACTTGCGCTTTGGGAATAAGTTGTAATAATGCCTTGTGGGTGCAAAAGAGAAGCAAGGAGTGAAAAATACTCTGTATTCCATAAAGTTGGATTCTTCTTTGGACTAAAGGCGTCCTGATAGATAATATCAAATGTATCCTTTGGTAAAAGCTTGCAAGCTTCAATCGCATCACCTTTATAAATATAAAGCTCAAAGGTTACACTTTGAGCCAATATACCGCTGTGCATTATCATTTTTTTATCTTGCGCAGAGGCAAAAAAATACATAATCTCATTAATATTTTCTATATACTCGCTCATATAAGGAGGATATGCCCATTTGTGTAATGCGTTAAATATATTTTTATCTTGTTCGGGAGAATAGATATGCACTTTACCACAATAACCCTTTTGGACAAGTGTGCTTAAAAGTGCAAAAGTGTTGTATCCTAACCCAAAACATATATCAAGTGCATAAATTTCGCTTGGTAAGCCTCCATAGACAGATTCTAAATGCGCTAAAGAAGGGTATATGTGCTTATAGAGTGTCTCACTTAATGCGCCATCTTTTAAGCTATGATAGCATTCATCAAAAACTTCATTATATGCGCTCAAACTTCCGTCATTACTCTGTCTTATCCAACTTTTGCCCTTTTGCTCCACGCTCTAGTGTGCCTCATCATTCCTTACTTCATAGCCATTTTTGAGAATCCACCAACTCAAAGCCGTAGCTTGTTGCAATCTCTTATAAAGTGATTGAGCAAATTCCTTATCATTGTGTCGTTCCATAGCTTTATGGAAATATTCTATTTGCTCCCCATCATTATTATAAATAAATCTATCTGTGGCGACAGAAAAATAACCAAGTGCATCATTTTCTCCAGCCAATGCTACACTATCATTGCTTACAAGCGGAGTGCCAAAACTATAATAAGTGTAATTTTCAGGAGCGATAAGCTCTACAATGCTTGGGGTAATATCAATATGAGAGCCAATATTTGTATTTTTTTTCATTTCAAGAGTAGGTGAATAAATAATCAATGGAATAGTGTTTTGCGTTTTTAAAGAAGGCTTTGCATTTGGATATTCTCCATCATAATGATTTCCTGTAATGACAAAAAGCGAATCAGGAAGCACACGTGAAACCTCTTGAATAAAACGCGTTATCACTTTATCTTGATACCAAATATGCCCAAAAAATCGCGCATCTTTCTTTTTGTATTCAGAATGATTTGTAAGAAATTTCTGTATATCTTCAAGGGGCACATTAAACTGCTCTAAAGGCACATCATAAGGTGAATGATTAGAAGTGGTGAGTATCATATTAAAACTTGGTGTGCTTCTGTGTTTAAAAACATTATCTTTTATAAGGGTAAAAAGATAGTGGTCATATGCTCCCCATAAGCCCTCATAAGGAGAGGCATAACCATTAAGTTTTGCATTTTCAACAATATGAGTGCTATAATATATCTTTTCAAAACCTTGTGATGCGCTATATTGGTCAAGCCTTTGCCAAATACCACTGCCACCATAATAAAAATTTGTTTTATATCCTAAATCTTTCATAATTACGCCCGGCGCAGTGATAAAAGGCTGTAATGTCCCTATTATAGAATTTATGGGAATCTCTGTCTGAAACAATCCTGTAAGTTGCACATCTATACTTTTAATAGTAGAATCTGCATTTTGCAAAAATACACCAATTTTTGTTCCGTGTGCATCATTGAGTAAAGATTTGAGTCCTGAAGTCAAACCAATCTCATCAAACTCTTTATCAAAATGCCATTCACTCAAACTTTCTGCTATAATATAAAAAATATAATTAACTTTCTCTTTACTGCTATAAGTAACTTTTTTTGCTAATAAATCTTTGAGGTTATAATGTGTCTGTTTAGAATCTAGCTCAAAATACTCTTGCACCACTTCAAGTGGTGTTTGGGAAGTATAATCGCTAAAATGAGAATTTGAAATTCGCATATAACCGCGATAAACAAGGTAAAGATTCCTAAAAGCGCCTGTAGAAACTTTACGCAAAAAAGTATTTTCTACAGGCTTGGCAATTTGGTCTAAATTCCCACCCTTAAAGCTAAACGAAGAATTAATAGAAAACATCATTAAAAGTGCAAAAATAACAAACAAAATAGCTGAAGTAATTAAAGATTCTTTGCTTGTAGAGCGAGAGCGAATAGAGCTTAATGGGTCATAGCCATATTCACGCGTAATTTTGGTAAAAATTTTGCTATAAGCATACATAAATAAAAAACTGAGAATGCTATACATAAATATAAAACTGAGAATGCTATAATGTCCGCTTATACCTGTATGAAAAATTGCCTTTTGGTCATCAAAAATAAATCCAAGTAAATTTGCATTAAAAACATCATTATAAATCTCATAAAATGCAATCTCTGCAATACCTATAAATAAACTCACAATCACCACAATAAACGCATAAATCCATAAAATAACCCAACGCAATTCGCTCCAAAAAAATAATAGACCAATGGCAAAATATACAATACTTAAAGTGGCTATATGTCTAGAATCATAACGCAGTCCATTGATAAAAGTGTTTATGTATTCGCTAAAACTTTTTACTTCCCCTATGGCATCATAATATACTCCACTATAAAGCACAAAGCAAAGTTTTATCGCAAAAAATAAAGCAAATAAAAATAAAGCAAAGGTAATTGACTTAACAAGCAGCTTTTCAAACCACTTTCTTTCCATTTCTCCCTCCAAAATATAATCTTATTAATGTCTGAATCACTCGCCATATCAAAGCGATAATACAACCTATCCACAAAAATGGGTCAATACAATAATTTATAATACTCATCTGCCCTAGAATCTGTAACTCATAGCCTAGAATAGACAAAAGTAGCCCATAGCCTGCCAAAGCACACAGACTATAAGAAAAAAGAGACAAAATACAAAGAAAATAAAGTTGAATTTTAAACTCTAAATGGTAAATATCAATAAAACCATAACCTAAAAACCCATAATAAACTAATATCCCTAATCCAATCCATATATATTGTATGCTCGGTGGAAAAAAGTGATGAGATTGCATAAAATGCGACATTTGTATCAATAAAGAATCTGTTCTCATAGTGCAGCAAGGAGTTGCTGTTCTTTGAACAACAATGCGCATAAGTAAAAAACGAATAAGCCACCAAAGGCTTAAAAAGCATAGCATTAAACTTGGCACATCAAAAAGTGCATATACATAATCACACGCACTCCAGCCATATATGGGCACATTAAAACATATAAGCCACACTATGGCAATAATTACTATAAACTTGTTTCTTAAACATTGCAAACAAAATATTAATGCACAAAAAATGGTAAGATTAATCGCTATACATACAGCTATACTCATAATTCTGCCTCTATTTGTTGTGGTTGCGAATTTTGCTTGGTAGATTTTACAAGCAAAGACTTTGGCACAAGTGCAGTTTTAATATGTGTGCGTCCGTGAGTATAAGCAATATGCACGAAAGATTCATTAATAGCTACACTTGGATAAGAAACTTCATTGTCAAGCAATGTGTCAAGCTGCAAAAGAGGTTCAAATATCACTTGAGAATCTTTAAGACTAGATTGAAGTAATTTATAAATCCATAATTCCTCGCGTTTGTTTCCCGTAAGAGAGCTTGCTTGATTGTGTAATAAAAATAAAGAATCTAAAGCATTAAAAAGCACAGAAGAAGCATCATAATTTTTGAGATTGCTTGGTTTTGAATCTGCACATATTGTGCTACACTCACTTACATAAAGTGTATGCTCATAAGCTTTGTGATTGCGATAAATTCCTATACTTGAGTGCATTGTAAGTGGCACAAAGCTTGGTTGTAGTTGGGAGCGAAGCTGTGTAGGACGTGTAATAGAAGTAAGTTGTAAAGAAGGGCTAAACTCTAGCAAAAGCGGATATTTGCGCGCAAGCTCGTGGTAAATAGGCAAGATAAATCCACCATCACTTTTGGACATTGCAGGTGTGCGCACAAGATGAGAAAAGTTAAGCAAAGGGCTTATGTGCAATTCTTGCATATAACGCAAAGATTGTAGATTTTTGTCTAATTGAGAAGCAGATTCTAATAAAAGCCAATAAATTTTGCTTGTCGACCAACCACCCATACTCACTCCTACAACGAATAAATGCACTCTCCCTTGCATATCCACAAAAGTAATAGGATTCCCTAGTTTTTTAATAAATTTTCCACTTAGAGCAGAAAGTGTAGGAGCGTCTAAAAGAAGTCGGGGTTCGCTCCAGTGCCCAATCTGTGTATCTACTCTATTTTTCTTTATATCTTTATCAAAAGTAAAAAAGCTCTGATAAATCCCTACATCTCTCGCACCTTCATTACTTCCTGCAAAATATAAGAGCATAAAATCCTTATTGCTCACACTTGCGATATTGACAATCGCGCTTGCGTGTGCAGAAGCTCGAGAATTAGGAATATCAAAATAAATAATAGCTTGTGAGAGGGTATTTAATGGGGGGGGGGGCGATAAAAGATTTTGCTCTGGTAATACTAAATTCTGTTGCGAAAAATCAAGCTTGGTCTTGGGTGTCTCATCATTAATAAGACACCACCAAGCACACAAACAAAGCAAAAACACAAATATGCTATGCTTCGAATATGTGTAAAAGAGATCTCGCATTTTCATTACTTAAAAAAGCGTTTTAACAAATTGCGAAATGCGTGTAATGCCTTCTTTAAGCTGCTCTAAAGAACACGCAAAAGAAAGTCGCACAAATCCCTCCATACCAAAAGCAACTCCGGGCACAAGTGCTACTCCTTGCTCCTTAAGTAATGCTTGGCAAAATCCCATAGAATCTGTACCATACCGAGGTAATGTAGAAATATTAATAAAGAGATAAAATGCACCTTGAGGCTCACACACATTAAGGTTTTGAATATTATTAATCGCATCGCACGCAAAACGCATACGCTCTTCAAATGCCTTTCTCATATCCTCAATATCATTATTTGCCTCTCCTTTAAGTGCTACTATGGCAGCTTTTTGCGTGATAGAATTAATATTAGAAGTGCATTGGCTTTGAAGATTGTTCATTAATTTAACAAGTTTTTTGTCTTTACACGCGAGATAGCCTATACGCCACCCTGTCATCGCCACAGACTTACTTAGTCCATTAATTGTGATAGTGCGCTGCATCATATCCTCATTTACAGCTGCAACAGAGAAAAATTTCACTCCATAAACAAGTTTTTCATACATTTCATCACTCACAACCCATATGTTTGTGTCTTTTAAGACTTCAGCAAGAGATTCTAGTTCTTCTTTAGTATAAACCATACCGGTAGGATTAGATGGGGTATTAAGCACAAATACTTTTGTCTTGGGTGTGATGGCTTCACGGAGCTGTTTTGGTGTAATTTTAAAATTATTTGCTTGCGTTGTTTGCACAATGACAGATTTACCGCCGCTAAAGGTTACAAGTTCAGGATAGGTAACCCAATAAGGAGAGGGGATAATCACCTCATCATCTTTATCAACAAGAGCTTGAAAAACATTAAAAAGTGAGTGTTTTGCTCCATTGCTTACAAGTATTTCATTACGCTCATAAGCAAGAGTATTTTCACGCAAAAGTTTATCTTTAATCGCCTCAAGTAATTCTGGAATCCCTGCCACCGCAGTATATTTAGTAAAACCACTTTTTAACGCTCTAATAGCCTCATCTTTTATAATTTCTGGCGTATCAAAATCAGGTTCTCCAGCCGAAAAACTTAATATATCTTGCCCCGCAGCTTTTAATTCTCGTGCAAGTGTGCTAATAGCAATTGTGGTAGATTCTCCTAAAAGCTCTACACGTTTTGCATAAGTTGTCTTTTTCATCTTTTCTCCTTGTGCTTAAGATTACTCTTTAATATCCGCAAGTTTGAGTGTAAATTCAATCTCACCCTTGCTTAAACGCATTTCTTTTGCAATCGCATCAATGCTCCAACCATCACGAAACATACCAATAATGCGTTTTTCATCAATATTTGTGCTAGAAGTAGGAAAATAACCAAACTCGCGGATTTTCTCTTCAATACCCACAATTTTCTCTTCAATATAATCGCCTTCTTTATTGACTTGTGCTTCAAGAATCTCTATTTGGCGATATACATTTACCAAAGCATTATTGACTGCATCAATGCTCTCTGTTTTAATTTTGGTATTTAATGCAGTAGAGCTTAATTGATTCTCAAGTTCATTATCTTTAATCCATTTATGAATTTTAAAAATTTCATTATTAAGATCTTCCATACCTTTTTCAAAACGTCTTAATCGCTTGTTTAAATCAAAATTACGGGTATAATTAAAAAATGCAACTAAACATACAATACCTATTGAGACAAGCCCAAAAATCATACTGATACTACTCATTGAAACACCAAACATAAACTATTCCTCCATTTTTTGTAATCTTTTAGAATCTAAAATTGCTAAACGTTCCATTTGAACCACAAAGCTATCAAAATCTCCTGTGTCTTTATGATGAATACGCTCAAATTTTACAATCTGGTTATGGATTGCAGATGCAAAAATACCAATATATCTTTGTGGAAAGATAGGTAAAAATATACGCAAATAATACTCTTCTCCCTCTTCAAACACATTTGAAGGCATACATAACACATTATGCCCCACAAAATGAGCAATTCCTTCAAATGCCAAAGGAATATATTGTGTCGTTTTATTTAAAAGTATTTGCTCAATATTCTCCACCTTTTGATAAAGCTCTACAAGCAGCTCAAGCAAAACCTCATCGGTATCCTCTGTGGCTTTTTTAGATTTAAGTTTATTAAGCCATTGTGCAATAGAACCATAACGATGTTGCGCAAGAGTAACAAACTCCTTATTAAAAGTTGCCTGATTAGCTTCATCTAGCTTTGAAAAAGCTACTTCAAGTTCGCACGGCACGATACGTGTGTAAATACCGCATTGCTCAAGTATGCCTTTAATATCCATATACAACCCTTATAGAATCTATTAAAATACAAATAAAAAATATCATACCCAAATAACCATTAGTAACAAAGAAAGCTTTGGGAATATTTTTTAAATGCACACTGACTAAATATTGTTCATAACAAAGCATAAGAGCAGATAAAACTACGCCTATTTCTGCAATTTTGCCAAGCTGTGCTTCATATACAAAACTTACCCAAAATCCTACTGCTATAAGATGACATAAACGCGAAATCCACAATGTAGCTTTTACTCCAAAATACGCAGGAATAGAGTGTAGATGGTTATCCTTATCAAACTCTATATCTTGAATAGAATAAAGCAAATCAAATCCCGCTACCCAAAATAGCACCCCCACAGATAAAAATATACTCCACAAAGGAATCTCACCCATAACTGCAATAACTCCAGCTATGGGTGCTAAACCCAAGCATACACCAAGCACCCAATGTGCTATGGCACTAAAACGTTTGGTATAAGAATAAAAAGCCAAAATAACTAAAAATGGTACACAAAGATAAAACGCAAGGGTATTGATAAAATAAGAAACAAATATAAAAATTAAAGCATTGATAACATTAAAGGCTACAAGACCGCTAAGACTAATACGCCCATCAACACTCGGACGCTTATTTGTACGTAAATTGCGTATATCAATATCCCTGTCTTTAAGACGATTAAAGCCCATAGCAAAATTTCTTGCACTCACAAGAGCCAATATACAAAGAATAAAAGTTTCCCACCCACACCACGGAATCCCATACACTTGCATACTTGCTACAACTATTGCAATAAGAATAAAACTGCTTGAAAAAATTGTATGCTCAAAAGCAACAAGGTCGCTAAAATTTTTTATTCGCCTACCCAACGCTTGAAATAAGTTCATTTTAAATCCAGTCCTTGATTTGATTATTCTTTATCTTGCTTAAGGTAAAATAATGTAAGATTTTAAAATACCTTACCAAAAAATAAGCTAAAACTCTTGCAAAATAAGGCAAAATCGTTTAATATATCGCATTCTAAAAGGTGGGGTTATTTCTCTAATATTAAAAATTTTAAAGGACAGGGTGTATGGACAACTTGAATTACATTGACATAGGGATTTTAGTATTGCTTATTTTACTTTCCCTTAAGGGCATTTGGCAAGGTATTATCCGCGGTTTAGCAAGCTTTTTGGGTATATTACTTGGGATATTCTTTGCCTCAAGATTCTATAATGATGCGGGCGAATGGTTTGCAAGCAACATTTATGATTTTAATTCCCCTGACCTTAATGCGCTTGTAGGTTTTCTTATCATTATTACATTCATTTGGGCAAGTTTTCTGCTTCTTGGTGAGATTCTCTATCGGGCGATAAAATTCACGCCTCTTGCGGTGCTTGATGGTGCTTTTGGTTTAATGTTTGGATTCTGTAAGGCATTTTTGCTTATTTCTATAATTGTCTTTGGTATTTCACAAATTGGGTGGCTTAAGAATTTTTCACAAAATATTGAACAAAGCAGTTCTCTATTTCCGATGATGAAAAATCTTGCTGTGCATATTATGAATCTTGAGCAAATACAAGAAGTTAAAGAAAATTTAAATAATTTTAATACGCAACAACTTGAAGAAAAACTTGACAACACGACAAAACAGCTTCAAAATAAGCTACCAACATCGCCTAAACAAGATTCTCATAATTGGCGACAAAGGTAAATAAGGTAAAATATGTTTTCAAATTTTTATGTTCAACAACGTATAAAAAAAATGGAACTTATGCGACAAGAAGGCTTTAATCCTTATGCTAATAAAACTACACGCACTATCAGTAATTACAATTTTTTAAATAAATATAATCATCTCAAAATGCAATCTTCAGATGATACGCAAGATTGTACGCAAAATAAAGAGATTGAAAGCATTGTAGGACGTGTGCGTTTTATCCGTCTAATGGGAAAAGCGTGCTTTATTAAGATTCAAGATGAAAGTGGTATCCTTCAAGCTTATGTATCAAAAAATGATATTGGAGAAGACTTTTTATTGATTAAAAAAGTGCTTGAAGTTGGGGATATTATCAATGTAAGTGGTTATGCTTTTGTAACCAAAACCGGTGAATTAAGTATCCACACACTTACATTGCAAATACTTACCAAAAGTATCGTCCCACTCCCAGAAAAATTTCACGGACTAAATGATATTGAGCTACGTTATCGCCAACGTTATGTAGATTTAATCGTTAATAACAAAGTTAAAGAAACTTTTAAACTGCGTAGCCAAATTGTCTCGTGCATACGACAATTTTTTGAGCAAAAAGGATTCTTAGAAGTGGAAACACCTATGCTCCATTCTATTCCTGGCGGAGCAAATGCGCGCCCTTTCATCACTCATCATAATGCACTTGATGTAGATAGATATCTACGAATTGCGCCCGAACTTTATCTCAAACGTCTTATTGTAGGGGGATTTGAAGCTATTTTTGAACTCAATCGTAATTTTCGCAATGAAGGTATGGATCATTCACATAATCCAGAATTTAGTATGATTGAATTTTATTGGGCATATAAGACTTATGAAGACCTCATTACACTTACCCAAGAACTTTTTGCTTTCTTATTTAAAAAACTCAACTTACCGCATAGTTTGATACACGATGAGTTAGAAATTGATTTCTCACAATGGCACATTATAGGCTACAAAGAAGCATTAATTAAAATTGGTGGTTTAGATAAAAATATCATTGATAATCAAGACGCACTCCTTAGCTTCCTTATGAGCAAACATCTTAAGGTAGATAAGAGTATGTCTTATGGCAAACTTTTAGGCGAAGCTTTTGATGAATTTGTTGAACATAAACTCATCAATCCGACTTTTATCACGCAATATCCCATTGAAATTAGCCCTTTAGCTCGGCGTAATGATGAGAATCCAAATGTTGCTGATAGATTTGAGTTATTCATCGGTGGTAAGGAAATTGCCAATGGTTTTAGTGAGCTTAATGACCCAATCGACCAATTTGAGAGATTCAAAGAGCAAGCCAAGGCAAAAGATGCGGGAGATGAAGAAGCGCAGTATATGGACGAAGATTATGTATGGGCACTTGCGCACGGTATGCCACCTACTGCTGGAGAAGGCATAGGTATTGATAGATTAGTAATGCTTTTAAGCAATGCAAAAACAATTAAAGATGTAATTTTATTTCCTGCATTAAAGCCAACTAAATCAAATTTTGATATAATACTTTCTCAAGACGCATTATCTAATGCTCAAATAATCAAGGAGAACTAATGGATTACTCAATCAAAGAGCAGGACTTTGAGGTCTTTGAGCTCATAGAAAAAGAGCTTGAACGACAAAATGAGCATTTAGAAATGATTGCGAGTGAAAATTTTACTTTTCCAAGTGTTATGGAGGCTATGGGAAGTATTTTAACAAATAAATATGCTGAAGGTTACCCATTTAAACGCTATTATGGAGGCTGTGAGTTTGTTGATAAAATTGAAGAAATTGCGATTGAACGAGCAAAAAAACTCTTTGGTGCAAATTTTGTTAATGTGCAACCACATTCAGGCTCACAGGCTAATGCAGCGGTATATGCAGCGATTTTAAAACCTTATGATAAAATTTTAGGTATGGATTTAAGCCACGGAGGACATCTCACACACGGGGCTAAAGTCAGCACTTCAGGGCAACTTTATCAAAGCTTCTTTTATGGTGTAGAGCTTAATGGGCGTATTGATTATGATAAACTCGCACTTCAAGCTCAAGTGGTTAAACCAAATGTTCTTGTATGTGGATTCTCTGCTTATACTCGTGAGCTTGATTTTAAAAGATTGCGTGAGATTGCAGATTCTGTAGGGGCTTACCTTATGGGTGATATTGCTCACGTAGCTGGGCTTGTGGTTGCAGGAGAATATCCAAATCCTTTTCCACATTGCCATATTGTTACCACTACGACACATAAAACATTGCGCGGACCTAGAGGTGGAGCGATTCTTACAAATGATGAAGAACTCTATGCTAAAATCAATAAGGCTGTATTTCCAGGTATCCAAGGTGGACCTCTTATGCATATTATCGCAGGAAAGGCAGTAGGTTTTAAAGAAAATCTCAAACCTGAATGGAAAATTTATGCAAAACAAGTAAAGTCAAATATTCAAGCTCTTGCAGAGGTGCTCATCAAGCGCAACTATGAACTTGTAAGCGGTGGAAGTGATAATCATCTAATTTTAATGAGTTTCCTTAACAAAGATTTTAGTGGCAAAGATGCAGATTTAGCGCTTGGTAATGCGGGAATAACGGTGAATAAAAATACCATTCCAGGAGAAATCCGTTCTCCTTTTATTACAAGTGGTATTAGGATTGGCTCTCCTGCTCTAACTGCACGAGGTATGAAAGAAAAGGAGTTTGAATGGATTGGAGAAAAAATTGCTGATATTCTTGATGATATTAACAATACCAATTTGCAAGAACATATTAAGGCACAAGTCAAAAACTTTAGTCGAGATTTTAGAATCTATGACCGACCAATTTTTTAGGGGGGTGAGTCGTGACAGAAATGGATTTAAAGTTAATTAAAATGGATACATCGCATTATTATAAACGTGTCAGTGGATTAGGAACAAAAGTTAGTCATATGGGGCGGATTCTCTATGATAAATACGAGAGAGTAGATGCAATGCTCACTTCTATGCTTATTAACAAACATTTTCGTAAGGAAATTGTAATTGCGCATTCACTTTTGCTTGCTAAAGGAGCAAAAGTGGAAAATATTGTTTTTGATTACAATGGGCGTAATCCTGAAAAATTCTATCATCGTGCTCAACTGCTTTTACGTGAAGAAGGTTTCTTAAATTTTACAGCATTTTGCTCTAAAACACCAGGACATTTGCACCTCTATATACATAAAGGACATACAGAGATTAATGAGGGAAAACGTTTGGCTAAAACGCTTTCTATCAAGTTGGCTCAACGCTGTCCTAAAGAATGGAGAGTGTTTCCTAGTGATGAAATGCCTTCAAATTTTAACATTTTAGCCTTGCCCTATGATGTTTATGCTAAAGAGCGTGGAGCATCTTGGGCAAGACATATGTAGCCAAAACATAATATGAGAAGTTTAAATTATTTAAGGAGTAACTAATGGAAACAAAACGAGAACTCAATGATATCTTAATCAATGATGATGAATTGCAAAAACAAAACCGCACAAAAAAACTTATGATGATGATTGCCACAGCATTAGTTTTTTTAAGTATTTTAATTGCAGTAGTTTTTATCCTTACACGTGATGATGAAGAGCTTGATGAGAGACATACTGCAACCAACAGTGGTTTAACTCCCATAGATTCTCAAAACGATACATCGCATTCAAATCCTCAAGATGGTTTTGTTGATATTCCACTTGCTAATAGCGAATCAAATGATGACCCATTTCAGCAAATTCTTAATGACATTCGTAGCCGTGATCCAAAAAATACAAATACACAAACACAGGTTGCACAAAATCAACCACAAGCTCCTGCCACTCCAATAGAGCCAACAAAACCTGCACAACCTGTACTTCCACCTAAAAATACTACCCAACCTACTCAAAAAGTATCAGATTCTCCAAAAAAACCTGCAACCACTGCTGCCACAAGAGAACCAGCGAAACCTGCACAACCTGTGTTAGTTCAGCCTACTCAAACAAACAAACCGGAGCCAACAAAACCTGCACAAAATGCAGCTCCTGCTAAACCTGCTCCAACTCAAAATCAACCGCAAGCTCAAAAAAATGTGGCAAATGTTTTTGAAGATGTCTCTGTAACTCGTATGGATACTTCTAAAAATGGGCAAGTTGCAGAAAAGGGATTCTATGTGCAGGTAGGCTCATTTGCCAATAAGCCAAGTGCAGATTTTCTTAAAAAAATTAGTAACTATAGCTATCGTGTTTATGCAGGTACTTCAAATGGGCAGCCGACAACAAAATATCTCATCGGACCTTATCATTCACGCACTGATGCTGGACGTGATTTGCCTAAATTTACAACCCTTGTCTCTGACCCAGTGCATTTTGAGGTAAAATAATCTTATAATGAAAAAAACTTTTGGATTGATTGGTGTAGGTGGCTTTGTCGCTCCTAGACACCTTCAAGCCATTAAACATAATAATGGTGAGTTACTCTGCGCAATTGATAAACACGATTCAGTTGGTATTTTAGATAGTTATTTTCCAAATGCTAATTTTTTTACTGAAGCTGAACGTTTTGAGCGCCACCTTGATAAACTTTGCCGCAATGGCACACCTCTTGATTACATCAGTATCTGCTCACCTAATTATCTTCACGATACACACATACGCCTTGCCTTACGCAATGGTGCATCAGCAATTTGCGAAAAACCTATTGTACTTAATCCTTGGAATCTTGACGCCCTCATACAAGCCCAACAAGAAAATAAACAAAAAATCTACACAATTTTGCAGCTTCGTCTTCACCCAAGCATTATCGCCCTTAAAAATCGCATTCAAACCCTATTAGCACAAAACCCTTGCAAAATCTTTAATATTGATTTAAGCTATATTACTGCAAGGGGCAAATGGTATTTTCACTCTTGGAAAGGTGATGAAAGCAAAAGTGGAGGTGTAGCAACTAATATCGGGGTACATTTTTTTGATATGCTGCTGTGGATTTTTGGCTCATTCAAAGAAAGTATTGTGCATATTCGTAATGAAAAAAGCGTGAGTGGTTACCTTATATTAGAACACGCACAAGTGCGTTGGTTTTTATCTATTGATGAAACACTTTTACCTGATGAATGCAAAATACAAGGAAAAAGAGTTTATCGTCGCCTTATATTCGAAAATGAAGAATTTATCTTCAGCGAAGGGTTTGATGATTTACATACAAGAAGTTATGCAGAGATTCTCTGTGGCAATGGGTTTGAATGCACTCAATCACGAGAGGCTATTGAACTTATCCACCATATCCGCCATAGCACACCCATTGGCATTAAGGGCGAATATCACCCTCTGAATGCAAAGGTGCAAGTAGTATGAAATGCTTTATCCACCCTACAAGTATCATTGATGAAAATGTCAGCATAGGAGAAGGGAGTAAAATATGGCACTTTTGCCATATTCTTAGTGGCAGTTCGATAGGCACAAACTGCTCTTTTGGGCAGAATTGTATGATAGGTCCAAATGTGATAATTGGTAACAATCTTAAGGCTCAAAATAATATCAGTATTTATGAGGGTGTGAGAATCTGCGATGATGTGTTTTTGGGACCAAGTGTTGTTTTTACCAACGTCATTAATCCTCGTGCATTTATCTCACGCAAGAGTGAATTTCGCCCTACTCTTATTAAACGCGGTGCTTCTATTGGCGCAAATACTACTATTATATGTGGTGTAGAAATCGGGGAATACGCCTTTGTTGGCGCTGGAAGCGTAGTTACAAAAAACATTCCTAATTTTGCTCTTTATGTGGGAAATCCCGCACGACACCTTGCTTGGGTAGATAAAGCAGGAAAAAAACTTGTATTTGATGCAAAAATGATGGCTTATGATAGTTATGATGGCACAATGTATCATCTATGCAATAATCACATTGAAATAATAAATGAGAATCTGTAATGATAAATGATTCACTCCCTCACACTTGCACCCTGCCAAGTTTAGAATCTGCACACATTGCAGTCATTGGCTTAGGCTATGTCGGGCTGCCTCTTGCTGTGGCTTTTGGCAAAGTTTATCCTACAATAGGTTTCGATATTGATTCTAAACGTATAGAGGAACTACAAACTGGCATTGACAACACTCAAGAAGTAAACAAAGAGGATATTCTTCAGGCTTCACAATTATATTTTTGCGACCAACTCACACATATTGCATCAGCAAATATTTATATTATATGCGTGCCAACTCCTATTGACAAAAATAAAGTCCCAGACCTTTCTCCACTCCTTAATGCAAGCAAACTCGTAGGCAAAGTGCTCCAAAAGGGGAATCTTGTCATTTATGAATCTACGACTTATCCCACTTGCACAGAAACCGAATGCAAAAATATGCTTGAATCCACTTCTCACTTATCTCTTAATAAAGACTTTTATCTCGGATATTCGCCAGAGCGCATAAATCCTAGTGATAGCTCACATACGCTCACACAGATTCGCAAAATCACTTCGGGTAGCACATTAGAAGTAGCAAAGTTTGTGGATTCTCTGTATGCTTCAATTATTACTGCAGGAACGCATTGTGTTTCTTCAATCAAAACTGCCGAAATGGTAAAAATTATTGAAAATGCCCAGCGCGACCTTAATATTGCCTTTGTAAATGAAATGTGCATTATTTGTGATTATTTAGATATAGATGCACTTGAAGTGCTTGAAGCTGCAAAAACAAAATGGAATTTTCTTCCCTTTAGCCCCGGATTAGTCGGCGGACATTGCATTAGCATTGACCCATATTATCTCACACACAAAATGAATGCTATTGGTTATATTCCACAAGTAATTAGTTCAGGGCGACTTATTAATGATATGATGCCACATTTTGTCGCACAAAAAATGATCAAATTAATGATTGCCCAACATATAGAAGTGCTCTCAAGCAAAATTCTTATTCTTGGCATAACATTTAAGCAAAATTGTCCTGATATACGCAACTCTAAAGTGCCACTTGTCAAAAAAGAGCTTGAAGACTTTGGCGCACAAGTGAGTATCTATGACCCTCTTGCTAATGTCAAAGAAGTTCAAAAACAATATGGTATTACCCTCTTACCCTCACTTCCTACTGAATATTTTGATGCAATTTTTCTAGCAGTGGCACACGATAAATTCTTATCTCTCTCTCATCAAGATCTAGGCAAAAAAGAGCACATTTATTACACACTTACTCACCATAAACTGAGTCCAGATTTATAAAATTGCACGATAAGATAAGCAAAAAATGCAACACTCATACAATGAAGCGCATAATATGCTCTCTTAGAATATATTGCCCATATACATAAAATACCATACCCACATATAAACCACAATGGCGTATAAAATGTAATAGCATTAATCTGTTTATCTTTTATCCACAAGAAAAATTCATCACACACCCACCCAAAACCAAATATATGAGCTACAAGCATTAAAGGAAAAAATACTACAAAAATGAGACTAAGAGGGATTGAAAGCACATTTAAAGGTGTAAAATAAGGAAAAAACCAATGCACAAACGGCAACATATCTAAAAAAATAAGTGTATTAAAACTTATGGGTACAGATACTATTTTATGCCATAATCCACCTACCCAATGAATATGGCGCACAAAAAGATAAATAAAAAATACGCCACTTACAGAAAGTGCAAAACCTATACTAAAGATTAAACGTGGAAAAAGTGCTAAACACACGCATACAACGACAAATAGCAATTTAAAACTGATTAATCTAATGCCGCTATATACGACAAAGAATCCGCACACTGCCATTATAAAAGAGCGTAAAAATGAAGGTGAAAAATCAAGCACAATAAGATAGCCAAAAAGACACACAAGCACCAGCAATCCAATATCAAAATATTTATTCCGATAGCTCACAAATCTATGAAAACTATTATATACAAGACTTAAAAGCCCTCCTATAACAAAACTTAAAATCCCCAAATGAAATCCACTAATAGCAATTAAATGGGCAACACCAAGCTTATTGCTTATATCACGCCAAATATGTGGTAAAAAATCTGCCATAAAAAGCGTTTTATATAAATCAGCTACTAAAGATTCTTGATGCTGTGAATCTATCCATTTTCTCACACCTTGACGATAATCATATTCAGACAAAAGTGAAATACGATAAGAAATAAAAAAACAACTTTTTAAATATTGCGCAAAAGAGCATTCAAGCCTTTTGCCATAGATTCTCACAAAACGATGTGAAATATCCTTAATATCTTCTTTACTTGTAGTATAAAATACTTCACCATCGCTTGTTTTGAGCTTTAAGACCTCATAGACGCTATTTTTGCCATTATTTTGTTTGCTCTTTGTATATTGAGCAATGACTTGTGCATATAGCTCTTGCGTATGTGTGGGTGTAGTATAGATTCTATACTGAACATATTCTTGATATAAATGCAAAGCAAAAACCAACGCGCAAATACATATAAATACTGCCCATTGTCTTCTTGTGCTAAAAAGTTCAACTTCAAAAAGTGAATGTGTATTTTTATGAGAATCTTTCACTTAAATTCATCAAATATTTGGCATTTGGACTTGTGGAGGCAGATTCTCTATTTGTGTCATAAACTCTTCTCCATCAATGCGCGTTTGTGTCATCTCGTGCTCATACTTTTCGGGCACATCTTCAAAACGTGTAAAGCGCGTATCAAATTGAATCTCCACGCTTCCTGTTTCGCCATTACGATTCTTGGCAATAATAATTTCAGCTTTCTCAATTTCGCGTTTTTGATATTCTGGTTTAAAATCTTTTTCCTTACCTTCTTTTTTTAATCGCGCATATCTGTCATTATCTGCACGTTTTTTATACACATCTTCACGATATAAAAATAAAATAATATCTGCATCTTGCTCTATCGCACCAGAATCTCGCAAATCTGATAAAATAGGTCTTTTATCATCACGAGATTCCACAAAGCGATTAAGCTGTGAGAGTGCAATGATTGGCATATCAAGCTCACGAGCTAACATTTTAAGCCCACGCGAGATTTCAGAAACTTCTGCTTGTTTGCTACCCTCATTTTTACCGCCATTCATAAGCTGCAAATAATCAATGATTGCTATACTAATTTCTGGGTGCTGTTTTTTTAATCGGCGCAAACGCCCTTTTAATTGTGCAATACTTAAATTTGAATTATCATCAACCCATATAGGCTGCTTTGCAAATGCATCAATAGTTTCACTCAGGTTTGACCACTCATTATTAGTAAGATTGCCTATTCGTAGATTTTGTAAATGAATAGAAGCCTTTGCACTTATCATACGCATAACAAGCTGGAGAAAAGGCATTTCAAGGCTAAAAAAAGCTACGCCTTTTGGAGAATCTAAAATATGTTGAGCAAGATTAAGCACAAATGATGTCTTTCCCATAGAAGGACGTGCGCCAATGATAATAAAATCTCCCTTATTAAAGCCTGTTGTCAGCAGATTAAGCCTTTTAAATCCCGTGTCAAGCCCTACTACAACTTGATTACCACGATTTTTAAGCTCCTTGAGATGTTCTAGAACTCCTATTGCCATTTCGTGTGCATTCATAACATTATCTTGGGGTTTGCCAAGTGCTACATCATTGAGCTTACGCTCCACTTCATCAATAATATCTTCTACACTCTCTTGCATATCAAGTGATTTTTCACGCAAAAAATTTGCCAAAGAATGAAGCTCGCGCTTGATACTCGCCTCTTTAATCTCGCTCACATACGCTTCAATATTGGCAATAGGATTAAGGGCTGTAATCTCAAGTAGTTCTTCTTGTGAAATTTTTTTATGTGATGGTTTTCTAGTAAGAATAAGCTCTGTATCAATTGGAAGATTACATTTATTTAAATATACACACATATCAAAAATATCACGATGTGCTGGATATAGAAAATCATCAGCTTGAAGTTCAGCAGAGATTTCCTCAAATTTTTCAGGAGAGAAAAAAATTGATGAAAGGACAATTTTTTCAATACTAATGATATGCTCTTGTTGCTGCATCTTTTATATCCCTATTGTTCAAATGATTTTAGATTCCATAATCTTACCTTGTTTTTATTTAAAGAGTAATTTGTATTGAATTAAATGTGCTTATTCGTATGCCTCCATAAAAGCGTAAATTTACTGCCCTCTCCTAGCACACTTTGCACCTCTATTTTTATATTATACTCGGCACAAATACGTTTAATAAGTGTTAAACCTATACCAAAGCCGCCTTGAAAATCATTGCATCGCACATACCGCTCAAAGATTCTGTCCATTTGCATTTGTGGCATACCACAGCCACTATCAGCAATAGACAAAAGTCCTTTTTGTAACACTATATTAATATGTCCGCCTTTTTTATTATATTTAATTGCATTGTTCAATAAATTATCAATCACACAACTCATTTTTTCTGCACTCGCAACAATCATACTTGGCTCTATATGGATTTGAACTTGAATGGATTTTTGCTCAAAAAATGGTGAAAAATATTCCAATCTCTCTTTGAGGAGAACCTCTAAAGCAAGATTCTCACACTTATTATTAATACTATGTGGAAAATTATACGCCACCAAATCCTTATACAAATGACTTAAACTCTTTGAAGCAAGCTTAATACGCTCAATTTTTTGCATCTGTGCTGATGTAAGATTTTGTGTTTGAAGCGTCTCAATACTCATTAAAATAATACTCAAAGGCGTATTAATTTCGTGAGTGGTGTCTTTAATAAAATTATTAAGAGAGTTAATCTTCTCCTGTATGGGCTTTAAAAAAAGTCGCACTAAAAAATATGCTACAATACCCACGATAAAAAGTGAAAGAACAAAATAAAAAATAAGCTTTATTTGTAAAAGCAATATTTGAGAATCTAACGCATTATCTTGGATAAAAATTTTATACCTAGGATTCTCACGGAATTTAGAAAGTGGGCTTTTGCTTTTTTGCGTGTTTTGCTTGTGGGATTGAGATGTTTTATTAAGATGCGAAGTCAAAAGCGGAGACTTTGGCAATCGCTCGTGCATTGAGGGTTCCATAATCACTTTACCCTCACGAATTGCAACGCCTTGCTTAATTTCATTCTCACTCAACGCAACATAAAGCGTATCATAAATTATTTCATTTTTATGATTATAAATGCGCAAGGGATAGTTAATATCTGCGCTAATTTGTTTTAAGGCAGAAGGTATATCATCTTTATTTGTATGTAAAATTTCATATACTTCAAGACTAATCTCGCGTAATTCACTTACCTGTTGAGCAATAAGATGACGTTTTTCTTTTGCATAAAAAAACCAAAAAAATACACATAAAAAAACTCCTGTTGTGCCAAGATATAAACACAACACTTTAATAATTGCACGTTTTGAATTATCAGACATCACTCCTCCCAATCACGCATTATAACAATACCCTCGCCCACGCTGGTTAAGAATACTATCTTTACCCAAAATTTTACGTAGATTCTTCACATATACACGCAAACTCATTTCGCTTGGCTCTTGTTCATATTCCCAAAGTGTATCAAAAATTATCTCTTGAGAGACATAACTTCCTTTATGTTGGAGCAAAAGTGATAAAAGCAAGCTTTCTTTTTGTGTAAGAGGAATGACTATGCCACTTTTATCATAAAGTAATTGCGTAAGAATTCCAAATTTAAAGCCATTAGGCAAAATAATAAAATCCTTATGAGTGTGCAAAAACGGACGCTTGAGTAATGTATTGATACGACATTGAAGTTCTAAGAGTTCAAAGGGCTTTTTAATATAATCATCACAACCTACTTTATATCCGTTGTGCAAATCATCAATTCTATCAAGTGAAGTAATAAAAATAGCAGGAGTATCTTTCCCGCACTCCCGTAATTCTTTGAGCACATCAAATCCATTACCTTGAGGCACTTTCACATCTAAAATCCACAAATCAAAATATTGTTCATAAGCGCAATCTAGAGCATCTTTAGCATTATCACACAATCGCACATTATAGCCTTGTTCTTGCAAAAACTCCAATAGAATCTCTGAAAGAACAAAATCATCTTCAAGTAACAAAATTTTTGCCGACATTTTATTTCTCTCTTAATCTTCATTTTGCCCCCATTTAAAGGGAGCATTTACCTATTTTTTATCTTTGCAATGACACAAAGCTTTTTTGCCTTTAGAATCTTTAAAATCTCCACACGCCATTAAACCACTTTCTTTGCGCTCTTTACTACTCATTTTTTCAAGATGCTTTTTCATCGCCTCACGTGTAGCTTTTTTATATTCTCTGTATTGCTTAACACTCAATTTTTCGGTCGCTTTTTCATATTGCTCCTTGAGTTTGCTTTTAAACTCTTTTGCCTCTTTTTCTGTCTTTGACTTAAGCCGTTTTGCTACTTCAAGTTCATAATCTACAAACTCTTCTACTTTTACAATGCCAGAAAGCTTAACAAGTTCCGCATCACTTCTTGAGCTAAAATCTGCTGCATTAAGATTACTACAAAGCAGTGCGCTTAAAACGCTGCCCAATACATATACTTTTACATTTTTCATAAAAACTCCTTATCATGTTTTGTCTGTATAGACTTAAGAATTTTATAAAAATAAGGTGAAACCAAAGTAAAATCAAATATATTCTTTATAAAGCAAATAAATACAAGCTATCAAAGATACACATACAACGAGAGGCTTAATGATTTTTATGCCATAGCCAATAGCTATACGCGAACCTAAACTCGCACCTATAAACTGCCCTAAAGCCATACATAATCCCACAATCCATAGAATCTTTCCACTTAGTGCAAAAATAAGCATTGAGGCAATATTTGTAGCAAAGTTAAAAAGTTTGGTATGAGCAAGTGCATCAAGCAAACCAAAACCGCCTAAAGAAATCAGTGCTAACATTAAAAATGAACCTGTGCCCGGACCAAAAAATCCATCATAAAATCCAATGCCTCCAAGCACAAAACCCAAAGGCACAAAGCCAAGAAGTGCGTGAGAAGATGCTTCTGTGATTTTTGGCGAAAAAAGAAAATAAAAAGCAAAAATAATGAGCAAAAAAGGAATACATTTGCGCAAAAAATCTGCTTCAAATACCTGCACACACAATGTTCCCAACAAAGAAGATATAAATACTACAATCACAAAAGGTAAATGCTCTCTTAAACGAATATAGCCTTTCATATAAAAATGAAAACTCGCTCCAAAACTCCCAAAACAACTTTGAAATTTATTCGTGCCAAGTGCTTGAAGAGGAGGAATACCCACAAAAAGTAAAGCAGGGATTGTTATCATACCCCCACCTCCAGCTATGGCATCAATAAATCCTGCCACAAATGCTGCAAACATCAAAAAGATAATCATACCTACATTTATATCAAGTTCCATCACTTTTACCCCAAAGCCAGTTGTTGTTTCTGAATTTACTCTAATAATCTAAATATTCTATCTTATGAATTTATTGAATTTTATAAAACAAAGGATATTACTAGGAAGAAAAAGTCCCCCCCAAAAAAAGAGGAGACTTAAAGAAGTGTTACTTCAATTAGTTAAGTAACCTAAGAATATTTTGCTGAATTGCATTTGCTTGAGAGAGAGCATAGCTACCAGATTGAGCAAGAATATTAAGT
>Ga0209064_1002279_pt1 | contig 22497 bp, 17 predicted proteins | sample Inofromicrocosms_FD_187498 | JGI IMG/M metagenome (GOLD analysis project Ga0209064, IMG submission 187498) | Mouse cecum microbial communities from Vienna, Austria - Inoculum for glucosamine and mucus D2O microcosms (SPAdes) (version 2) | ecosystem: Host-associated > Mammals > Digestive system >... | reverse complement strand
AATGAATATCCGCAGGAACGTTTTCACGGACTTACTGCATCTGAAGTAAGAGAAGCTGCAAAAGCAACCGATGAACCGGTACTGTATCCAATCAAAGAGAATAAACGAATCAAAAAATACTGGGAAGGTATAGATGAAAAAAAGGCCTCTTTAATAGCAAGTGCTATTAAAGAGGCGGATCTCCAGTAAATTATTTCCCGTGTCTACTTGACAGGGGGCTGATCACAATGTTTCCTTTCTTTTATTTTGATTCAGTGATCTTGATCGATTCGATCACAGGCTGTTCCTTTTCAGGGATCGTGCCATTGTTGTCGGTTGGCTTCGCATCCGAGGCGATCTTGTCGACCACATCCATCCCCTCGATCACATGCCCGAAGGCCGCATAGTCTCCATCTAAAAATGGATCATCCGCGTCGCAAATAAAGAATTGCGAGCTCGCGCTATCGGGATCGTTGGAGCGAGCCATCGAAATCGTGCCTCGCGTGTGCGAAAGTTCGTTTTCGACACCATTGCTTTTGAACTCGCCTTTGATTGTTTGATCCGATCCGCCAGTCCCATTTCCGTTTGGATCGCCGCCCTGGATCATGAACCCTTGCATGATCCGATGGAATGTCAAGCCATCATAGAAACCCTCATTGGCTAGTTGAATAAAATTGTCGCAAGTGATCGGCGCTTGAGAAGGATCTAGCTGGACTTTGATCGTTCCATAGTCTTTGACTTTAATATCCGCCACATAGCTTTGGTTTGGATCGATCTTCAATGCCGCTTTTTCTTCCGACGACGCTTTTGAAGCGCAGCCAACAAGAAAGAAGGCTACAAGCATACAAGCGACTAACGAGAATTTATAAAGAATGTTTTTCTGTTTCATAATAATCTCCTTGTGTACATTTTATCGAAGCATTTTGAATAATCAACCCTTTTAATTCCACACAATTCATTGGATAATAGAAGCAATAGGAGGAATTAATCTATGGGATTTAGAAAAGATTTTTTATGGGGCGGAGCTGTAGCGGCTCACCAGCTTGAAGGTGGATGGCAAGAAGGCGGAAAAGGAATCAGCGTCGCCGATGTCATGACGGCTGGCGCAAATGGCGTTCCTCGCCGAATCACAGATGGAGTGATCGAAGGCGAAAACTATCCGAACCATGAAGCGATTGATTTTTATCATCATTATAAAGGGGATATCGAGCTTTTTGGAGAAATGGGCTTCAAAGCGTTCCGTACATCGATCGCCTGGACGCGGATCTTTCCAAATGGCGATGAAGAAGAACCAAACGAAGAAGGCTTGAAGTTTTACGATGACCTTTTTGATGCTTGCTTAGCTCAAGGCATCCAGCCAGTCATCACCTTGTCGCATTTTGAAATGCCATGGGGAATCGTTAAAAAATACAATGGATTCGCCGATAAAAGAGTGATCGACTTGTTCGTACGTTTTGCCAAAGTTTGCTTCGAACGCTATAAAGGCAAAGTCAAATATTGGATGACCTTCAACGAAATCAATAACCAAACAGATTGGACAAGCGCGCATCATTTGATCCAGGACAGTGGCATTCTAGTTAAAGAAGGCGACAACCAAGAACAGCTTATGTACCAGGCGGCGATCAATGAACTCGTAGCTAGCGCAAGATCTGTCAAAGCCGCACACGAGATCGATCCAGACATGATGGTCGGATGCATGATCGCGTTCTGCCCGATCTATCCTTACTCCTGCAATCCTAGAGATATCATGAAAGCCTACAATGCAATGAATACACGGTATTGGTTTGGCGATGTACATTGCACAGGAAAAGTTCCAACAATGATCGAAAAGCTTTGGGAACGCGATGATCTTCATATCGACTTGAGCGAAGAAGAGAAAAAAGACTTATTGTCAGGAACGGTGGATTACGTAGGATTCTCTTACTATATGTCTTTCGCTACAAAAGACAAAGATGAAAACGATAAGACATTCGACTATACCGAATCCAAAGACCTTGTGAAAAACGAATACGTCAAAGCGAGCGAGTGGGGATGGCAGATCGATCCGCTTGGTTTACGCTATTCGCTCAACTGGGTATGGGATCGCTGGCATAAGCCGATGATGATCGTTGAAAATGGATTTGGGGCAGTCGATATGATCACTCCGGTAGGAACGATCGAAGACGATTATCGCATCGACTATCTCGCTAGCCATATCGAAGCGATGCGGGATGCTGTCAACTATGAAGGTGTCGATCTACTAGGCTATACGATGTGGGCACCGATCGATATCGTATCCGCATCCACTGGAGAAATGAAGAAACGCTATGGATTCATCTATGTCGATAAGGACAACGATGGAAACGGCACATTGGATCGCATGAAGAAAAAATCGTTCGATTGGTACAAACATGTGATCGAGACGAATGGAGAAGAGCTTTAAGTGAGTATTGAATCAAGATTAAAAGAACTTGGGATCGAGCTTCCCGAAATGGCTGCGCCCAAAGGAAGCTATATTCCAGTTCAAAAAGCAGGTCATTTATTATTTTTAAGCGGACAGCTTCCAACAAAAAACAACGCCTTGATCTATACAGGCCACGTAGGAAGCGAAGTCAGTCTAGAAGAGGCGAGTCAAGCCGCCAAACTTTGCATGATCAACTCGTTAGCGGCACTCAAAGCGAGTCTAGGCGATCTGGAACGAGTCAAAAAGATCGTCAAGCTTCAAAGCTTTGTCAACAGCGCGCCAGGCTTTACACAACAACATGTCGTTACTAATGGAGCCAGCGACTTCTTGCAAGAAGTTTTTGGCGACAAGGGAAGACACGCAAGAACAGCTGTCGCGGTTCCCGAGCTTCCATTAGGTTCTCCAATCGAGATCGAAATGATCGTTGAGATCGATTGATGCACTCTTTTGATCGTCACTTGAGTGATAAAGAATGCATTTTTAATGATCACGCTATATGGCGGCAGAGTATAAAAAACTCTGTCGCTTTTCTTTTTGATCCGTTGTGATGATGTTCCAATTACTCAATTGTAATCTCTCTTTATTGTGCAAGAATAGAGAGGAAAGAATAAAAGAATAAATCTATAATAAAAGTGTATTCATTGAAATACAGTATAGTCTATGTGATTAAGGAGGTCTTATGGAATGGATTGAACGATTAAATCAAAGCATGAATTATATTGAGGAACATTTGACAGATGAAATTGACTATGATCAGCTTGCTCGAATAGCTTGCTGTTCTACGTACCATTATCAAAGAATGTTTACCTATATGGCGGGAATCACTTTGGCAGAGTATATCCGAAGAAGAAAAATGTCTTTAGCAGCGGTGGATTTGCAGGGTGGAGAGGCAAAGATTATTGATGTTGCACAAAAATACGGTTACCGTTCTCCGACTGCATTTAACAGAGCGTTCCAGTCTTTTCATGGGATCGCCCCCTCGTCCGTGAAAGACGAGGGAATTTCCGTGAAATCATTTTCTCCCATTGTGTTTAGAATGAGTATAAAAGGAGCGACAGAAATGGATTATAGAATTGAAACAAAAGAATCTTTCCGCATTATTGGGGTATCTGCACCACTTGAAAAGGAAATCGAAAACAACTTTATGGTAGTCCCAAAGATGTGGGAGGATGCCGCTAAAAATCAAACAATACAGAAATTGGCAACAATGATGGACTCGTCGCCTAAAGGACTTTTAGGCGTGAGTGTCTGCAACGATGTGGAACAATGGAAATATTTTATTGCGGTTTCCAGTACAAAAGCGAGCGATGAGTTTGAAGAATACATCGTACCTGCATCAACTTGGGCGATATTTTCTGGAACAGGTACAAATCAATCTATCCAGGAATTGGAGCAGCGGATCATAACCGAGTGGTTACCTACATCTGGATATGAATATGCCAACGCGCCCGATATTGAGGTTTATTTAAATCCAGACCCGCAAAACGCTAAGTATGAAGTATGGATCCCAGTGTCAAAAAAGAATTACTAAGTGCCTCATGGATTTAAATCCTGAGAAGCACAAAGGCGACCCAATAAAGAAGATAGAGCGAATACAGTTCAATTTTTTAGGAAATGACAAAATGAATAAGAATCTTAAAAACAAAGATTTTTAGACCACAAATCAGCTATATCCATGATCGCGTCTCAAAGATAGTGGACCACTCCATCAGCTTACAAGGGTCTACTAGTATCGACGATAGCATGTCGTGTCCAATAGAGCCAGTGACTTTTTACAAGAAGTCTTTGGCGACAAGGGAAGACATGCGAGAACAGCTCTCGCGGTTCCCGAGCTTCCATTAGGATCTCCAATCGAGATCGAAATGATCGTTGAGATCGACTAATTTCAAAAAAAAGAGAAGTGGATTAAAAATAAAAGATCCTGCTTCTCTTTTATTTGTTATAAAATGTAGAATTTATGATGATCGACCAAAAATTTCCAATTCAAAGTCTTCGTATCGTTTCCAAATAAAACAAGGACATGATCTCCATCGATCTTTTGAATCACACCTTCTCCAAACGATTCATGAACGATTTTCATATTAATTTTAGGCTTTAAGGAGGCAGGAGAACGCTCTTCCATACCTTTTTCTTTTTGAAGAGATGAAAAAGAATACTTTTCCCAATATTCTTTTTCCACTTTTTTTAAAGCTAGATAATATTTCCCGTGGACAGATTTCAAGCGTGCAAGCATTGTTTTCATTTCATAATCGCTTACGCTAGCGACTGGCGAATTGAAGAGCAGCTTGCTTTCGTATAAACTAAATCGATCGTTCTCATACCAAGAATCAGGAAGAAAATAGTGGAATTCCTTATAAGAGAAAAAGTAGATGTAGGTTTCTTTCGAGTTGATATCTTCAAAAACAGTTCCTGGTTCATAAAGAAAGGAAATCTTTTCAGGAATTATATTTTCCTCATTTATTTCTTTGATCAACAAGCTTTTTGTGATTTTCTTTATCACTTTCTGAATGGAACCTATAATTTCATTGACTTCGTTTTTCTGCATGATCGAAAACAAAAAGATCTCATTCTCCTCATAAAACTTCGGGTCCGATGGATCGATCCAAAAATGGTGCTTGCGAAACGAAATCATGATGGATAGATCAGTCGTTCTTTTATGACACATCAAAAACACTTCATTCTTTCCACCTGATAATTTCTTGTAAAAGAAACACAACTGACCCGTTTTATTTTTCACAAGATCGCCCACTTCGAAACCAGGATTGGAATGAAAAGTAAAATACTGTTGATAAAAATGTTGATGCTTTTGACACAAGATACGCCGATCGATCGCGTGCTCCCATTGCTTAGGCAATTTTGAATCAAAGTAGAGAACATGATCTTCCGGAATATATACGGACGGGAAAAACAAAATATAAGAATCTTTAACGACTCCGTTTGAACCATACAAGTTTTTACAAAACATTTTTTTATCAAAAGGATACTTTTTATGACTTGTACTCATCGGGTATCCCCAAAATCCATCTTCTCCCACCTTTACAACAAGATAAGGGCGTTTTTCATGTCCAGAAGGAATCCATCGAAGATCCTCCTCTTCAACAGGCATTGTACAGAACCATATCTCACGAGGTTCATACTGTCTCGAGGGTCGTTTCTTTGTAGCGTTCGATTGCTCAGTGTTAGAAGAGAAGAGAGCGAAAAATTGAAAAAGCTTAGTTTGAAGCCAACGAATTATATTCATATTTTTATTATATAGAAATGTAAAAAAAGCCACAAATCCTTTTGGATCGATGGCTAAACTTACTATTTATATCCTTCTAAATTGGAGTATCCCATCAAGTATTGATCGATCTCTTTTGCGCATTCGATCCCTTCGTGGATCGCCCAAACCACAAGAGATTGACCCCTTCTTGCATCTCCTGCCGCGAACAAAGGCAGCTCCTCATCCACTTGATAATGCAAAGGAAGCGTTTTGATCGTATTTCTTGGCGTCACTTCCAAATCAAAGCTTTCCTTTAAAGAATCTTCGATCCCGACAAAGCCTGCTGCGACTAAGAGCACATCACAAGGAAGGACTTGTTCGCTTCCTTCGATCTTTTCAGGACCATGAGGACCCATTTTGACATTGCAAATATGGACTTGGCAAATATGCCCATCCATCACATCGATCGATTCGACAGTTGTATTGTAAAGTCTAGGATCGCTTCCTTGCACATACGCGACTTCTTCTTGTCCATAATCGGTCTTCAAGACATTAGGCCATTCAGGCCAAGGATTAGAATCCAGCCTCTCTTTAGGAGGTTCTGGCATCATTTCTAATTGGGTGATATTTGTCGCACCTAAACGAACAGCTGTTCCGCAACAGTCATTTCCCGTATCTCCACCACCTACGATCACGATCGCTTTGTTTTGAAGATCACATAAAGGAAGCTGGAGCTGTAAGCTTTTTGTCACCTCACTCAAGAAATCGACCGCATAGTAAACGCCATCGACTTCATCGATCGCCTCGAGGATCGATCTTGGCTTTTTAGCGCCCGCGCATAAAGCGATCGCGTCAAATTCCTCGAGCAATTCAGAACAGCTGACCGTTTTGCCAACCTCCGTATTGGTAAAGAATTCGATCCCTTCCTGCTTCATGAGCTGGATCCTTCGATTCACGATCATTTTTTCCAGCTTCATGTTGGGGATCCCGTACATGAGAAGACCTCCAGGCGTATCCTCTCGTTCATACACACGAACGATATGACCTCTTTGATTGAGCGTATGCGCAAGAGCAAGACCGCTCGGACCAGAACCGATGATGGCGACCTTTTTTGAAGAGCGCACAGCCGGGATCTTCGGTTTCATCAACCCCTCATCAAAAGCGGATTCAATAATAAATTTCTCATTATCGTGAATGCACACAGGAAGCCCCTCCAAGCCATTCAAGCAGGCTTTCTCGCACAGAGCAGGGCATACGCGACCAGTAAATTCAGGAAATGGATTGGTCTTCAATAATCGATTTAGAGCATAGGCGATATTATCTTGATAGATTTCCTCGTTCCATTCTGGAACGAGGTTGTGCAATGGACATCCTGTCACTCGACCTTTGAGCTCGATCGCGGATTGGCAAAACGGAACGCCGCAATTCATGCATCTAGCCGCTTGTTCTTTTCGAACGGCCTCATCTTGATCTATATACAACTCTTCAAAATCATAGATGCGCTCTGAAACCGAGCGTTTCCCATTTTCTTTTCGTTCAAATTCTAAAAATCCCGTTGGTTTTCCCATTCTATGACCTCCTATGCATGGATCGAGCGGAATGCCTTGAGTTCCGCCTCATCTTGATCGAAACCTTGATCGATCAGCGATTTGATCTCGTTTTTGATCTTTTTATAATCTCTTGGAATGATCTTTTTAAAATGCGGCAGCGCTTCATCAAAATGTGATAAAAGCTCTTTCGCTTTTTTTGAATGTGTCGCTTCGTAATGCTCCTTCAATAAGCTGTAGATCGTTTCTACATCTTGTTTATGTGAGACGTTTTCCATGTCGACCAGCTCATCGTTGAGGCGTTCATATAAATCGTGTTCAACATCATAAATGTAGGCGATTCCTCCCGACATACCGGCAGCCACATTTTTTCCAGTGCGGCCTAAGATCAAAACGGTTCCTCCAGTCATATATTCTAACGCGTGATCTCCACATCCTTCTACGACGGCTGTCGCACCAGAATTTCTTACACAGAATCTTTCGCCCGCTTTTCCTTGAATCAACGCTTTTCCTTCTGTTGCTCCATAAAGAGCCACATTGCCGATGATCACGTTTTGATCGGCCTCAAAAGGAGAAGATGGATCGACAGAAACGATGAGCTTTCCACCCGACAATCCTTTTCCAAAGTAGTCGTTGGCATCCCCGACAAGATCAAAAGTAACACCTTTAGGAAGGAAAGCGCCAAAGCTTTGGCCGCCCACACCTTCTAAATGCAACGTGAACGTGTCTTCCTCTAACGTGTTTTGATATTTACGAGTGACCATGGAGCCAAATTCCGTACCAAAGGCGCGATCCAAAGAACTGATCTTCAAACGCTCCTGGTGAGGGATTGGATTGGAGAGCATGAATGGTTTGAAAGCTGGATAAACATCCACCATATCGAGCCGTTCATCCAATTTAAAATCAAAGAATGTTTTTTCGCCCGAAGACAAGTAGACAGGCTTCTTGATCATTTCTTTTAACCGAGCGATATGCAAATTTTCCTCATCCTCTTCGCGGATCTGCAAGCATTCACTATGACCAACCATCTCATCGAGTGTCCTAAAGCCAAGCGAAGCCATGATCTCCCGAAGCTCTTGAGCGATAAATTCCATAAAGTGTACGATATATTCAGGCTTTCCTTTGAACCGTTTGCGCAATTCCTTATTTTGGGTCGCGATCCCGAATGGGCAAGTATCCAAATTACATACCCGCATCATCCGACATCCCATCGTAACAAGAGGAGCTGTTGCGAAACCAAATTCTTCCGCTCCAAGAAGAGCGGCGATCGCCACGTCGCGACCTGTCATGAGCTTTCCATCTGTCTCCACGTACACACGACCACGCAAATTGTTTTCTACAAGCGCATGATGCGTTTCGATCACGCCAAGTTCCCAAGGAAGACCTGCATGATGGATCGAGCTTTGCGGAGCGGCCCCCGTTCCTCCATCGTGCCCCGAAATCAAGATGACTTGAGTGCCCGCTTTCGCCACGCCGCAAGCGATCGTTCCAACCCCCGATTCGGACACGAGCTTGACAGAAATACGCGCTTGATCGTTCGCGCATTTTAAATCATAGATCAGCTGCGCGAGATCTTCGATCGAATAAATATCGTGATGAGGAGGAGGAGAAATCAGTGTGACGCCAGGCGTCGAGCAGCGCGTTTTTGCGATCCAAGGATACACTTTATTTCCTGGTAGATGTCCTCCTTCGCCAGGTTTTGCGCCTTGCGCCATCTTGATTTGAATTTCTTTGGCAGAAACAAGGTATTCGCTCGTCACCCCAAAACGACCTGAAGCGACTTGTTTGATCGCGCTGTTTTTATTCGTGTATAGACGTTCCTTTTCTTCGCCGCCTTCTCCAGAATTCGATTTTCCGCCAATCGAATTCATCGCGATCGCCATGCATTCATGCGCTTCTTGAGAGATCGAGCCATACGACATCGCACCCGTCTTAAAACGTTTTACGATCGATTCGACACTTTCGACTTCTTCGATGTCGATCGCTTCTCTTTCATAAACAAAATCCATACAAGAACGAAGCGTATGCGGATGATGTTCTGCGTTGAGACGAGAAGAGTATTCCTTGAAAAGCGAATAGTCGTTTTCCCAACAAGATCTTTGAAGCAGAACGATCGATTTAGGATCGTAAAGATGATCTTCTTTATCTGGTCCGCTTCTTAGCTTATGGAAGCCGATCGAATCGAGCGAGGCGTCCGTGCCTAAACCAAGTGGATCGAAGGCATGGTCGTGATGATAGATGATATCGCGTTCCATTTCCTCTAATCCAACGCCACCAATGCGGGAAACCGTGTTCGTGAAATATGTATCGATCACTTCTTTACCAATACCGATCGCTTCAAAGATCTGTGCCCCCTGATATGATTGAAGCGTAGAAATTCCCATTTTGGCTGCGATCTTTACGATTCCCATCAAGATCGCTTCATTGTAGTCTGCGATCGCTTTCGATGGTTCTTTATCGAGTATATCTAGATCAATCATTTCCTCGATACATTCATGAGCTAAATATGGGTGGATGGCACTCGCTCCATAGCCTAACAAGCAAGCGAAATCATGAACGCGCTTTGGTTCGCCGCTTTCGACGATCATCGAGATCGCTGTTTTCTTTTTCGTCTTGATCAAATGTTGTTCAAGAGCGGAAACCGCTAAAAGGGAAGGGATCGCCATGCGGCTTTCATCAACGCCGCGATCCGATAAGATCAAGATATTGGCGCCTTGCCGATATGCTCGATCCGCTTCTACGAATAAGTGCTCGATCGCATCCTTTAAAGGCATCCCACGATAGAAGAGAGTCGATAAGACATATGGTTTGAAGCCTTCCTTATCGAGATTTTTGATCTTATCCATATCTTGACTATCTAAGATCGGATGCTCGATTTCAAGAACGCGACAGTTTTCTTTAACATCCTCTAACAAGTTTCCGTCGGAACCAATATATACAGTTGTATCCGTCACGACTTCTTCACGTAAAGAATCGATCGGTGGATTGGTGACTTGTGCGAACAATTGCTTAAAATATTGGAATAGATTCGGATGAAGCTTGCTGAATGGCGCTAATGGAATATCGGTTCCCATGCTCGCGATCGGTTCTTTATGCATCTTGGCCATTGGCAAGATCTGCTCTTTCATATCTTCATACGTATATCCAAAATATTTATAAAGACGATCTCGTTGCTCCTGGGTATGGATCCGGGTTTTTTTGTCTGGCGCTGAAAGGCTTTTTAAATGGAGAAGAGATTGGTGGAGCCATTCTCCATAAGGATGCATTTTCGCATACTTTGCTTTGAGCTCTTCATCTTCGATCAAGCCAGCGCCTTTCGTATCGATCACCAGCATCTTGCCAGGCTCTAATCGTGATTTTTCCACGATCTGATCGGCAGGAAGGTCTAAGACACCCACTTCGGAAGACAAGATCAAGGTGTTGTCTTTCGTTATATAGTAACGCGCAGGACGGAGCCCATTTCGATCGAGCTGAGCGCCCACGATCTCGCCATCCGAAAAAAGGATCGCGGCAGGACCATCCCAAGGCTCCATCATGGTCGCGTAATAATGATAGAAATCGTATTTGTCTTTCGACATATTTGTATGTTTATAGGGTTCAGGAACAAGGATCATGAGCGCTTTGACAAGATCCATACCATTCATCATCAAAAATTCAAGCGTATTGTCCAGACGCGCGGAATCGGATCCAGTCACATCCATCACGGGAAGGATCTCTTGAAAATTGGATTCAATAAGCGAAGAATGCATGCTTTCTTCTCGCGCCATCATCCTGTTTTCATTGCCTTGGATCGTATTGATCTCGCCATTATGGGCGATCAAACGATTTGGATGGGCTCTTTTCCAGGAAGGTGTCGTATTGGTCGAAAAACGGGAATGGACGATCCCGATCGCGCTTTGATAGTTTGTATCTTGCAGGTCGTCATAAAAAGCACGCAACTGATCGACCAAGAACATGCCTTTGTAGACGATCGTTCGACTCGATAAAGAAGCCACATATGTATCTTTGGCGCACTTTTCGAATTCGCGGCGCACTAAATAGAGCTGACGGTCGAAATCGAGACCTTTTTCGATCGAATCAGGCCGTTCAATGAATCCTTGATAGATCAAGGGCATGCATTCTAAAGCCGCTTTGCCTAAGATCTCTGGATGGCACGGCACTTTACGCCAGCCTAAAAAGCGCAACCCTTTTTTCGCGACGATCGTTTCGAAGAGCTTCATCGATTGGGCGCTTTCTAGTGTGGAGTTTGGAAAAAAGAACATGCCCACACCATAATCGCCTTCTTCTTTTAAATCGAGAGGAAGTCGGGAAAAGAAGGAATGAGAGATTTGTAGCAAGATCCCGACACCATCGCCCACTTTACCGCTCGCATCTTTTCCAGCTCGATGTTCAAGCTTTTCTACGATCTGTAAAGATTGATCGACGATCGAATAACTTTTGATCCCATTCATTTGAACGACGGCGCCAATTCCGCAAGCATCGTGTTCGTGATTCAAATAATGCATAGACTTCCTCCTTAAATTCCACTATCTCCATAGTTCGATAAATAGCGAGCGCTCGGATCGCTCACTTGACAACCTTCCCAATCTTGATTTGGGAGCCAGAAATCTTTGACCATCTCGTCTTGGCCAGGATAATATTTTTCAAAAAGCTCGCGATACAGCAGCGACTCCTTCGTGTATGGTGTAGCGTGCTTGTATTGCTTCCTTTTCTCTTCATATTCTTCATCGCTGTAGAATGCTTCTGCGAAATGCTTGATCGAATCGGTCATAGAATGTCCGACGGCATCCGAGAACGCGGCTTTTTCACGCATCAAGATCGAATAAGGCAACAAGTCGTCGCCTTCAAACGCGTGACGAAGTAAATATTTTCCTTTATTGTACGTATTGATTTTTTTTGCGGGATCGATATGCATGACATAATCGACAAAGTCGAGATCCCCAAAAGGAACACGCGCTTCCATAGAATGGGAAGCGATGCATCGATCCGCCCGCAAAACATCATACATGTGGATCTCGCGCATCCGTTTTTCCGCTTCTTTTTGGAACGCTTGCGCGCTAGGAGCGAAATCCGTATATTTGTATCCAAACATTTCATCGGAAATCTCCCCGGTCAATAAAACACGGACATCGCTCATTTCGTGGATCTTTTTGCAGATAAGATACATTCCAATGCTCGCGCGGATCGTCGTGATGTCATAGGTCCCTAATGCTTGAATGACTTCTTCAAGGGAAGAGAGGACATCGTGTTCGTCGATGATGATCTCATGATGATTGCTTTGTATATATTCAGCGACTTCTTTGGCGTATTTTAAGTCGATCGCATCCTGATCCATTCCGATCGCATAGGTTTCGTTCGGCTTGCTGCTTTTGGATTGAGCGATCGCGCAAACAAGCGATGAATCCAGCCCGCCAGAAAGAAGATATCCGATCGGCGCGTCGGAATCTAACCGTTTTTCCACACCAGCGATCAACTTGTCGTGAATGTTTTTCGCGATCGTTTCCAGATCGTCATCGAGATACGAATCGACCTGGCTGACATCCTTATAACAAATGAATTCCCCGTCTTTATAATAATGACCAGGAGGGAAGGGCAAGATCTTTTCGCAAAGAGCCACTAGGTTTTTAGGCTCGGAAGCAAACACGATCGAGCCGTTTTGCGTATAGCCATAATAGAGTGGCCGAATGCCGATCGGATCGCGCGCCGCGATCAACTCGTTGCTCTTTCCATCATATAGGACTAACGCATATTCCGCGTCGAGCATCGAGAACATCTTGCATCCGTATTCTTGATAGAGCGGCAGCAAGATCTCGCAATCCGATTCGGAACCGAACGTATATCCAAGCTGGATCAGCTTTTCTTTGAGCGGCTTGAAGCCATAGATCTCACCATTGCATACGATTTTAGAGCGATTCAAGCTGAACGGCTGCATTCCTTCGGGGTGAAGACCCATGATCGCTAATCGTTGGAACGCGATCCAGCCATGATCCGTTTTTTCGATGCGCATCGCATCGGGGCCGCGGGATGTCGTAGACATGAGCGCTTGTTCAATTTGTTTTTGAGTGATCGTTTGATCGGTTGTCGCGAAAATCGTACACATAATTATACCTCCTGAAAAATTGGACCGACAGGATCCTGTCGGTCTTTAATTGTTAGATGATCCCAAAGAGGAGTTTTCCATACGTTGGGAATGGCCAATATTCACTGCCTGTGAGCATTTCAAGTTCATCGCATGGCTTTCTTAGAGCATCCATGGCTGGGATGATACGATCACGGACATAGGCAGCGGCAAGTTCAAAGTTATCGATCGCATGCAGCTTATCGAGATCGCTTTGCAGGGTAAGGAGCGCTTCATTTGCTTGTTCAAGCTCATTGGATATGGCTTCTAGCGTGCTCGCTTCATAACCAACTGGAAGCGATTGCGATACGCTTGCCTTCAACAAGATCGTGTCGGCTAATTCCTTTTCAAAGCGGATGATCGAAGGCAAGATTTGTTTTTTCGCCATATCGACCATCGTCAGCGCTTCGATATTCAAGATCTTTGTATATTCTTCCATCATGATCTCGTAGCGTGAAAGGATCTCGTCTTTGCTTAAGACGCCTTGGCGTTCAAAGAGTTCGATATTTTCTGGCAAGATGCTGTAAGGAAGCGCGTCAACGGTTGTTTTTAGATTGAGAAGGCCACGCGCTTTTGCTTCCTCGATCCAAGAATCATCGTACCCATTTCCATTAAAGATGATTCGTTTATGATTTCTAAGTGTTTCTTGGATCAGTTGATGCAATGTGGTATCGAAATCTTCGGCGTTTTCTAAAATATCCGCATATTCTTGAAGCGCATCGGCGATGACTGTGTTCAGCATGATATTTGGCTGTGCAACAGACAGAGCGGAACCAGGCATTCTGAATTCAAATTTATTGCCTGTAAACGCGAATGGGGAAGTTCGGTTACGGTCGGTCGTGTCTTTTTGGAAATTTGGCAACACGCTCGCGCCGATCCTCATATATTCGTGCTCGCCTTCAATATATGGTGTATCGTTTTCAATCGATTCTAAGATCGAAGTCAGCTCATCACCTAAGAAGATCGAAATGATCGCAGGAGGTGCTTCGTTGGCACCTAAACGGTGGTCGTTTCCAGCCGTTGCGACCGAAAGACGAAGCAGATCTTGGTGTTCGTCGACAGCTTTGATTATAGCTGCTAGCATGAGCAAGAATTGCGCGTTTTCGCTTGGTGTTTCTCCTGGTTCCAGTAAGTTGATCCCTGTATCTGTGGAAATGGACCAGTTGTTGTGCTTGCCGCTTCCGTTGATGCCTTCAAATGGCTTTTCGTGAAGCAAAGCGACAAGACCGTGTTTTTTAGCGACTCTCTGGATGATTTCCATTGTTAGTTGGTTATGATCGACTGCGATGTTCGTTGTTGAAAAGACAGGAGCGAGTTCGTGTTGTGCTGGAGCGACTTCGTTGTGTTCTGTCTTGGCGCTGATCCCAAGTTTCCATAGCTCTTCGTTCAGCTCGTTCATGAATTTTTGCACGCGGGATTTGATCGTTCCAAAGTAATGGTCTTCCATTTCTTGGTTTTTTGGAGCCATCGCGCCAAAGAGCGTTCGACCTGTATAGATCAAGTCTTTGCGTTGTTCATAATACTCTTTATCGACCAAGAAATATTCTTGTTCTGGACCAAGGGTCGTCTTGATGCTTTTGACATCGTCGTGCCCAAAAAGCTTTACGATGCGAAGCGCTTGCTTGTTGATCGCTTCCATCGATCGAAGCAGCGGCGTCTTTTTGTCGAGAGCGAAACCTGTATAGGAACAGAAGGCTGTAGGAATGCAAAGAACGCCATCTTTGATAAAGGCATAGCTTGTTGGATCCCAAGCTGTATATCCTCTAGCTTCGAATGTGGCTCTCAGTCCGCCATTCGGGAAGCTAGACGCGTCTGGTTCACCTTTGATGAGCTCTTTCCCAGAAAAAGACATGATGACCGTTCCATCGTTTCGTGGTTCGATGAAGCTATCGTGCTTTTCAGCGGTCACACCTGTCATTGGCTGGAACCAGTGGGTAAAGTGCGTCGCGCCCTTTTCGATTGCCCAAACTTTCATCGCGTGAGCGACTGCGTTGGCGATCTTGATATTGAGCGGTTTTCCATCTTGGATCGTCTTTTCTAATTCTTTGAATGTTTCTTTCGGTAAGCGTTCTTTCATCGTCTTTTCGTTAAAGACGTTCGTTCCGTACATTTCTGAAACTTTATCCATAGTGATTCTCCTTCTTATTCAACAAAAAAAAGCAAAGGCCTAGTATCCACCCTTGAAAAAGGGATGTTTACGACGCCTTTGCCGTTGATCTGGTTCTATTATAACGAGATATATATTCTTGTCAATAATTTTCTGAAAAAAGATGAAAAATATTTTCATTGTTTGAAAGAAGATCCGTCATTGCGTATAATTAGAAAGATACAGGAGATTTTTATGGATACGATAGATGAATTATTGAGTTTTCTCGAAGAAGAGGATGTCCGCTTTATTCGGTTGACCTTTTATGATATGTATGGCGTTCAAAAGAATATCTCGATCTTGCCAGATCTGCTTCCTCGCGCATTGCAGGAGGGGATCGCGATCGATACGTTTGCGATCCCTTCGCTGAGTGCTCGATCGGGAAATACGTTATATTTAAAGCCAGATCCAAAAACGATGAGCGTATTGCCATGGCGTTCTAATGAAGGCAATGTGATTTCTTTGATCTGCTCGATCTATGAAGCGGATGGCTCGCCATGTGCATACGATGGAAGAAGAATGCTTCAAGAAACGCTGAAGGAGGCGGTTCAGAGCGACTTGTTTTTGAACTTGTCGACTCAATTCGAGTTTTATTTGTTTTTGCAGGATGAAATGGGAAACGATACCCATCGTCCTCTCGATTATGCTTCTTTTATGGACGTCGCTCCTGAAGATAAAGGGGAAAATATACGCCGGGATATTTGTTTGACGCTCTCTGAAATGGGCTTGCAGCCTCAGGCAAGCTATCATCAGGCGGGTTTCGGGCAAAATGAGATCGACTTTCACAGTTCCTCTCCGCTTCAAGCCGCGGATGAGGCGATGATCTTTAAATGGGTCGTCAAGATCTTGGCCAACGCGAATGGATTGTTCGCTGATTTTTCGCCCAAGCCTTTAGAAAATGGTCCGGGAAACGGAATGCATATCAAATTCTCGTTTTCGAAGCATGAAAACAGGAAAAAGATCGAATCGTTCATCGCGGGGATCCTACAGCATATTCGCGCAATGACTTTGTTTTTAAATCCGATCAACGCCTCTTATGCGCGTTTTGGCAAAGAGAAAGCGCCTGACCATATCACATGGTCTTACGAGTTTCCATATGAGCTCATTCATATCGATCCGAAAAACAAACATATCTTTGAGCTCCGCTCTCCGGATCCGCAATGCAATCCATATTTATGCTTTTCATTATTGATCAAGGCTGGTATGGATGGGATCGCTCAAGATCTCGTCTTGGAAAGGCCGCTTGGGGCGACTTGCGATCTTGGGACGATCCAACGGCTTCCTAAAAACAAGGAAGAGGCGTATGCTTGCGCGATCAACGATCAATGGCTCCTTTCCATCGTGCCTCGCGAATTGATCGAGCTGTATCGATAATCGGTATGAAAGAAAAGAAAAAAGTCATGATCATCGGAAAGATCAAAGAGAAGGCTCCGTATAAAGAGCTTTTTCCCTCTTCGATCTATGCGCCATTGACGATCTATGAAAGTGTTGTCGAAGCTAAACACAAGCTAGCTTCTGAGCATTTTGATCTCATTTGGATCCAGGGATTGCTTCAAGTACAGCAAGCTAAAGAGATTGCGATGGTCTACAATACGATGGTCCTTTTGTTTGTTAAAGCGACGATCTATGATCAAGTTGCCTATCAAATGCGGGAGGCACGCGTTTTCGTATTCTCGTTCCCGATTTCTCGATCGACAATGAGCCAAGTCGTCTCGATGGTGGAACAATTCAGCGAACAGACAAAAACGTTAGAACGAAAGCTTTTCCTCGCGCAGAAAAAGTTGAAAGATATCAAGATCATCGATCGCTGCAAGATGGAATTGATGCACTATTTTCATTGGAACGAAGATAAGGCACATCATTATATGGAAAAATGCGCAATGGATCAAGGCGTTTCAAAGTTGCAGATCGCGCATACGATCTTAGCGAAACTCGAATTAAAAAAGGAAGCGAATGCATGAAAAAACAAAAAACGAACGCGATGCGAATACTAGAATCCAACAAGATCCCTTATATAGAGCATGAATACGAGCATCGTAAAGACGATCCAGTCGATGGGATCCATGTTGCGCAAACGATCGGAGAACCTGTAGAACGTGTCTATAAAACATTAGTATGTACGGGAAGCGATAAAGACAATTATGTTTTCATGATCCCGGTCGATCAAGAGCTGGATCTAAAAAAATGCGCCAAGGCAGCACATCTCAAACATATCGAAATGCTCCCTCTTAAAGATCTTACGAAGACCACCGGATATATTCGTGGAGGATGTTCGCCTTTAGGAATGAAGAAAGTCTTCAAGACATGGATCCAAGAGGACGCGATGCTTTATGACACGATCTTTTTTTCAGGAGGAAAGATCGGTCTACAAATCGAGGCAAACGCCAACGATCTATCGAAGGTGATCGATATTGAATTTGCCGATCTGATCAAAAGCGCAAACTAGGGACCACTTGGTCCTTTTTTTAAGCTTGTTTCTCGAATCGCGCGATCGACAATGCTAGAATCATAATATGAAAAAATTGAGCTGGGTCATCGTTTATAGCTTTATGTTTGGCTTTTTGTTCTTTATGATCATCGCTTCTCTCGTTTCAAATCGTATGGAGCCTGCCGCTGTAGTCTGCAATGATTATTTTGTGGAGTTCGACGGTTTGATTTATGATCAGATTCCATATTCCAATATACGCTCGATCGATTATATTCGAAATGGAGAGATTCGAAGAAGCGGTAAACTCGATGGTCTTGAATATAAAAACTATGTATGTGGGCATACAAAAGTTATAGGCTATGGAAAATGTGATGTTTTTTATTATATTTCCAATCCGAACTTTATCGTTTTGAAGACCAAGGATAAAACGATCCTTTATAACGAAAAGAGCGCTACAGAGACAGAAAAAATGTTTGACGAGATCTCAGCTCATATTCCAAAACGATCGGAGGAATCAAAAAATGAATGAACCATGGTACAACAAAAGTGTTTTTTATCAAATTTATCCATTAGGGGCTACAGGCGCTCCCTATGAAAATGATCATCAAGAAGTGAATCGTCTTCTACAATTGGAGGAGTGGATCCCCAATTTAAAAAAGCTAGGGATCGATTGCATTCTTTTGAATCCTGTCTTTGATTCAACATCGCATGGGTATGATACGATCGATTATAAAAAAGTCGATCCTCGTCTAGGGGACAACGCAGATTTGAGCCACTACGTATCGCTATGTCACAAGAAGGGGATGCGCGTCATTCTCGATAGTGTGTTCAATCATGTAGGAAGAGAGTTTCCTCCTTTTTTAGATGTGCTCAAGAATAGGGAAGCCTCAAAATACTTGAACTGGTTTCACATTGACATGAATCAAAACAACAGCTATGACGATCATTTATCTTATTTAGATTGGGAGGGGAATTCCAATCTTGTCAAGTTGAATCTAAAAAATCCAGAGGTCAAAAACTATTTGTTCGATGTCGTCAAGTTCTGGGTCGATACATTCGATATCGATGGTCTGCGCTTGGATGTGGCGTATTGTTTGGATCCAGATTTTCTAAAAGAACTGCATACGTTCGCGAAAAGCTTGAAACCGGATTTCTTCTTGTTAGGAGAAACGCTGCATGGCGATTATAACCAATGGATCAATGAACAAATGCTCGATTCTTGTACGAATTACGAGTGCTATAAGGGATTGTATTCGAGCTTCAACACTCGAAACTTCTTTGAGATCCTATACTCGTTCAATCGGCAATTCGGCAATGAGCAATGGTGCCTTTATAAAGGAAAGCATTTATTCAATTTTGTCGATAACCATGATGTTGAGCGGATTGCTTCGATCTTAGATGTAAAGGCCAATTTGCCGCTGATTTATACGATGCTCTTTACGATGCCGGGTATTCCTTGCCTGTATTATGGAAGCGAATGGGGAATCGAAGGGAAAAAAGGCAATATGGATCGGGACATTCGTCCAAATATCGAGTCGTTGAAATGGAACGCTTTGACAGACCGTATCCAAAAACTGATCGAGATCCATCATGATCATTCGGCTTTGATCGATGGCGATTATTCCCAGATCGCCTTGACGAATACCGCGTGTATCTATCAAAGAAAGAATGCCGAGGAGACGATTTGGTGCTGTATCAACTTGGATGAAAATCCGGTCGATCTTCCTGTCAATGTCGATCAAAATATGGAAGAGCTTCTCAGCAATGAAAAAGAGAAGATCGAAAATACAGTGCATTTGGGACCGCAATCCGCAAAAGTTTTGCTTTTTTAATTGCATTTGTACTTATTGATGAGGGATTCCCCTCTTTTTTTAATTTCTATAAAAATATAACTGATATAAATGTGAAATGCACATAAAGTTTGTAAAATCAAGGGATATGCTTTACAAACTGAGATCCTTCCTGTAAAGTTTGGACTTGTGAATTCGAAGTACGAATTCGGACTAAAAAACAGGAGGAAATCTAAGGATGAAAAATATTTCAAAAGTAGGATTGACCACTGCATTACTCATGTCCCTTCAACTTTTCACACCTGTCATGGCTGCTGAGAAACAAGACAGCCTCGGGATCGGAAAAGCGATGGAATATTATAAAGTTGAATTAAATAATGAAAACTCGCTTCATGCTGTGGTCAGCGAAGCCTTTAACAAAGATATTGAACAATTTGAAAAGAAAGAAACGGAAAAAGGAATCCAATTTGTATCGGATTCAATCATCATCGATGTCAATGGTGTCGATCTAGAGCAAGAAGGATTCCAAATGGTAAAGATGGCGATGACAACGAAAAAGAAAGAACTCTCGCCGCTCTTGCCAGCGAGCGCGAAACCGCTTGCCCAAAATGAAGATATCGTCAACATCAAAAAAGCATTGATCGAGATCAAAGATGAGCAAACTCCAGAGCTCACAGTTCCTGAAACGCTAAAGACACAAGAAAACCAAGAAATCAATATCGATTCTTTGATCGAAGCAACGGATAATTCTGGAGACGTCGATGTTCAAATCGATGGGGAAGTCAACTACGCTATCCCTGGAATCTATACTCTGAATGTGCAAGCAAAAGATGCCAGCGGGAACATAACTCAAAAAACAATCCAAGTCGATGTTGAAAAAGACGACTTTTATGATCGCATCGCGCAAGCGGCCAAAGCGCAGCTTGGGGTTTATCAAGATTGCACGATGCTTGTGACAAACGCTTTAAAAGCGGTTGGGATCAATTTCCACGGTTGGCCAGAAGAGTATTTATCGCTTGGTGATTTGACTAATGATCCAGTTCCTGGAGACATTGTCGTCTATTCGGGTCATGTTGGACTTTATATTGGAGATGGACAAGTCGTTCATGGCGGTTGGAATGGAAACCAAACCGTGATTGCATCGGTGGAATGCGATAAACCTTTGATCGGGTTCGTTCACGTTCGTAAACCATAATATTTCATCAAGACTCTCTTATAGGGAGTCTTTTTTTTACAAAAAAAAGAGGATCCATTATGAAGGTGGTCCTCTTTTTCACAAAATATATAGAATCTAGTCGTCTTTTTCAGAACCGATCGCATCTTGTGTTGCTGCGAGCATTGGTCGGATATCAAGATCTACGACATCTTTCAACTCTGGATTGGTTGGTTTTCCGTTTTCGTCAACTGTAACGGCATCAACACCGTTTTCCTTGATGAAGTTTTCTACATATTCGACTTGATCAAGCCAATCTGTATCGATGCTCATTTGTGTGTCTTTGTCTGGTCCATAGAGCTGTTCGAGTTCAGTGATCGCGTTTCCATCTTGATCGACGAATTCCATCATCACATCCGAAAGCTGATCGCCATCTTTAACGATCGTAGCGTTGACAGTTCCTCCATTATCATAGACAGCAGTGCCTTTAAGCTCTTTCTTTTCCGTTGTTGTTTCCGTTGTTTTGTCCTCTTTGGCACTATCGTCTTTTGGGGTTTCTGTGCTTGAATTTGCGCAGCCCGCCAATAAAAGTAAGGAGAGAGCGGTTAAAGTTAATTTTTTGTTCATGGTGTAAGCCTCCTATAACCCTAATTCTAAACGGAGTTGAACGAATTTCAATGTTGATGCTCATAAAAAAAGACTGATTTCTCAGCCTCGTTCATTGTAAATTTATTTCGCGTCTGCTTCTTTGACAGCTTCCATGATGTCAGTCAAATTGATCGTGCATCCAGATTTTAGATCTTCATCTTCTGCATAACCATCTTTGTCCAATTTAACTGCGTCAACACCGTTGTCGATGATGAATTGTTCAAGATATTTTACTTGTTCATACCATTCTTTACCGATGCTAGAAGCTTCTTTCATTTTATAGTCATCGCCAAGTTCTTTTTTAGAAGAACCGTCTTTGATCTGGTCGATCGTGATCGAAGTGATCTTTCCGTTTTCTTTTTCGATATCCGCTTTTGTAACATTACCATCTGCATCTGTTACTTCTGCAGAGGATTGAGCTCCACCAGCTTCATCTGTAGTTGTGTTTACAGATTCATCTGTTGTTTCTTCTTTTTTTGTATCGTTACTTGCGCATCCTGCCAACAAGAACAAAGACAAGGCGCCTAAAATGAGTTTCTTATTCATTCTCATTACCTCCTACGCACCTATTGTACTATAAAAATAGATGAATACAAATATTTAACTCAAAAAGACTTAAAAAGCATATCATTATAATCCGGAAGTGGCCAATCCGATTTGCTTACATTCTTTTCGATCAGATCCGTCAGCGTACGGATCGTCTCCATGAGTGGCAACAATTCATCGCAAGCGAAGCGAGCCATGATTTTTTCATTTTCTAGTGGGGTCTCGATCAATCGTTCAAGTGTTCCGGGTGTTTGCCAGTTTTAGCCTCAAATCGGATTCCTTTAAAAATTTTTTTGATTTTATTTCGGCCTTATATAAGGTCTTTTTTTTATTTTGGATAATTTTTTTTCTTGTCAAATTTAATTTATTATTTATGTAGCTAATGTAGCTATTTTATGGTATAATAGTCCTATGAAGAAAACTATCTCCAAATCCGGTATCATCTATATCCAGAAATCCGTCCGCATCGGTTCCAAAGTCACTTCCAAAACTGTAAA
>Ga0209064_1002272_pt1 | contig 22548 bp, 19 predicted proteins | sample Inofromicrocosms_FD_187498 | JGI IMG/M metagenome (GOLD analysis project Ga0209064, IMG submission 187498) | Mouse cecum microbial communities from Vienna, Austria - Inoculum for glucosamine and mucus D2O microcosms (SPAdes) (version 2) | ecosystem: Host-associated > Mammals > Digestive system >... | reverse complement strand
CAATTGCAGAGTAAGGACTGTTTATATCTATGATGTCACAAACAGTGCCACCTTTCAGTGGATATACAGGTGACTTTTCACCATAGTTGATATCAATCCCCATATGGTAATAGCCATCCAGTCCGTTTCCCTGCCCATATGCAAGTGCTCCAGGGAGAATGTAGAGGAAAAGGCTTTGATTATCCTCAACAGACAGGCCGCCGCCTCCGCTTTGTTTTTCGGCATTTTTCATGCTCTCTTTCTTCACAATCTTTTCTGCTGCAGCGTTCCCGATTGCTTGATTTTATTATACCATCTTCAACGTGAAACGCAATAAAAAAGAACTAATGTTTCCTAAATATTTACAATCAACAATTTTCTCTTTAAGAGAATTTAATAAAAAATAATCACAAAACAAAATTTAACCCTGGAATTAAAGAGAATAAGTCAAAATAGAGCATTAATATTTTCAAGTAAAATATATCAGCAATACGAAAACATATGTTCTTGATACTTATATATTTAGTTATATTCATATTTTCAACCAAGTGCCCAAATATGGATAATTGTTGATTAAAACTAAAAAACAGACATAAATATTCCCTGGCGTTTTGTTCACAATTTATTCATTTTTTTCAGAAAAAGGCTTTTCCTGTTGTAAAAGCGGCTCATTTTTGATATAATATCGGATTAGGTAAACTGTTATTACTGGGTGTACAAAAAATATGGGATTTTAGGAGGCAGCCGCATGAATGTGAGACATCTCATTGACCTCAACGATTTCACCACAGCGGATTGGCACAGGATCATCCGCCTGGCCCAGGAGATCATGGAAAAGCCCCAGGATTACTATGGAACCTGTCAGGGGAAGCTGATGGCCACCCTGTTTTATGAGCCCTCCACCCGGACCCAGATGTCCTTCCAGGCCGCCATGCACCGCCTGGGCGGCTCGGTGATTGGCTTTGACAATCCCCTCAACAGCTCCGTCTCCAAGGGGGAATCCCTGGCGGATACCATCCGCATCGTAAGCGGCTATACCCACCTGGTCACCATCCGCCACCCGGTGGAGGGCGCCGCCCAGGCCGCCTCCCGCTACTCCTCCTGCCCGGTGATTAACGCCGGGGACGGCGGCCACCTCCACCCCACCCAGACCCTCACCGATCTGGTCACCCTCACCAAGTATAAGGGAACCCTGCAAAATATGACCATCGGCCTCTGCGGGGACCTGAAAAACGGCCGCACCGTCCACTCCATCCTCAAGGCCCTCAGCCGGTTCCCCAACAAGTTCATCCTCATCTCCACCAAGGAGCTGGCCCTCCCCGCCTATGTCAAGGATATCCTCAACGCCAGCGGCTGCCCCTTTGAGGAGGTGTACAGCCTGGAGGAGGCTATCCCCCGCCTGGATGTGCTGTATATGACCCGTATCCAAAAGGAGCGCTTCTCCTCCGAGGAGGAGTATGAGCGGCAGAAAAACGTCTATGTCCTGGACCGGAAAAAGCTGCTCCGTGCCCGCGCCGACCTGGCCGTCCTCCACCCCCTGCCCAGGGTGGACGAAATTACCCCGGAGGTGGATTCCGACCCCAGGGCCCTGTATTTTGAACAGGCCAAATGCGGGATGTACGCCAGAATGGCCCTGATTACCTGCCTGCTCCAGGACGACGCGTCCCGCAGCTTTAAGGAAATCCCCCTCTCCCACCCCAGGAACGACATCAAATGCACCAACCCCAAATGTATCACCAACCACGAGCCATCCCTGCCCCATACCTTCCGGGAAAACGGCGGAATGTTCATCTGCGAATACTGCGACGAACGCATGATTCTGCAATAAACGGGAAAAATGGTAAGAGCCGTTTACATTTTGCTGTCTGCTGTCCGCTGTTTACAAAAAATTCGATATTTTCCTATTGGAAATATACGGATTTGGTATATAATAGAAAAAAAGAACCGGCAGAGGTTATCCTGCCGGATACAAAGGAGGATGTATCAAATGGCTGTTAAAGAAATGACTTCGGAAAACTTTCACGCCCTGGTATCGGGGGACAAGCCTGTGCTGGTGGATTTCTTCGCCACCTGGTGCGGTCCCTGCAAAATGCTCTCCCCCCTGGTGGAGCAGCTCGCCGAAACCCACGCCGGTCAGGTGACGGTCTGCAAGGTTGATATCGACCAGCAGATGGCTCTGGCCGACCAATTCGGGGTGGAAAGCGTCCCCACCCTGGTCCTGTTCAAAAACGGACAGGAGGCAGACCGCCTCATTGGCTTCCGGCCCATGCCGGAGCTGGTGAAATTTATTTCCTGAATCCTGAAAGAGAACCGTATCTTTCCGGCAAAACTGCAAAGGATAAAGGCGTACCGGCAAAAACCGGCACGCCTTTTCTGTCTTTCTATGAGAAGACAGACGCATCCATATCAATCATCCGGAAAAGAGGGGATACCAATGGTACAGTTGATCGGGAAAGGGGGCCTCCCGGCTCCCATGCTTTCCGGGCTGCTGGAGGAGCTGTTTACCCGGCAGGGGCAGCCCCAAAGGGTTGAGGTCCTGCCCGCGCCCGCGCCGGCGGAAGGGCTGGGGCCGAAGGAATGGCTGCTCCTGCTGTTTCAGGATTCCTTCAGCCCTCCCCCGGAGCTCCCCTCCCTGAACCTTCCGGAACATACCGTGGCCATCGCCAACGCCCAGAATGTGGAGGTCCTCCAAAGGCTGGAGGGCACCGCCCTGCGGACCGTCCCCTGCGGTCTGTCCTCCAGGGACACCTTCACCCTGGCCAGCTCCACCGAGGAAAGCCAGGTGGTGGCCTTGCAAAGGTCTCTGGTCAGTTTTCATGGGGAGACGATTGAGCCTATGGAGTTTCCCGTCCATGATCCCCGCCTTCTGCATCTGTCCCGCTACAGCCTGATGGCTCTCTGCGCCGTAGGCTGTCTGACGGGGGAGATAGAGATTCTTCTGGAGTTTCTTTCACAAAAAGACCAATCGCTTAAAATCGATACCAAAGAAATGCTTTGAACTCGTCCTCTATGATTGCCCCCGTCTCATCCCGCAGAATGTATAGGTCAACCCCGCCGTCCGCCCAGGAGGAGGCGGTGGTGTAGGTGGTACCGTCCTTTTCCCGGTCGTGAATGGCATGGACCAGCGTATCCTTATAGTAGTAGCGCCCGTCCTTCATGGTGATGCCCAGCCGGGCATACTGTTCCAACACCACCTCGTGGGGAATGACCAGATAGCTGTTCACCCGGAAGGCTCCCGGCTCCACGCCGAATTCCTGGGAAAGGGCCTCGGCCACCTCTGCGTCCACCTGGGAACGCCCCTTGTTCTTCCCGGCGCTTTCCGCCAGCACCCTGTAAACGGCGGCGTTGGCCCGTCCCTGGGCAAACTCTCCCAGACTGACGTCTCGGTTAAGTCCCACGTCCACCAGCATATAACAGCCCTCTGCCTCGATCCCCGAACACAGCCAGCCGTCATAGAAGGTGGTCCCGCCTGTGGCAAATACGGTGGTAATTCCAAGGGCCAGCACAGCCGTCAGGCTGACCAGGAATTTCCCGGCCTTCCGGTAGGCCAGCACCCCTTTCACCCGGCGCTCCACCTCGCTTTTGCTGAAGGAGCTGTACAGCAGGCTCCCCCGCTGCCCAGGTACCGCCATGGCCATCAGGCTGCACGCGTAGCTTTTCCGGCTGTCCCCCTTCAGAAAGGAGAGAGTGGCCTCGTCGCAGGCGGATTCCAGGTCCCGGTTCAGCTCCCGCGCCATCAGCCAGATAAGGGGATTGTACCAGTGGAGGCACAGCGCTGCCAGCATCAAAAGCTTCATCCAGTTGTCACGGTATTTAATGTGCATGGCCTCGTGGGCGACAATGTGCTCCAGCAGCTCCCGGTTGTGGAAGTCCATTCGGGTGGGCAGGAAAATCTCAGGGCGGAGCGCCCCCGCCGCCATGGGGGAGGCGATGCGGTCACAGGTAAACACCGCCGCGCTGACCCCGCATTTTTGCAGCACCGCCTCCGCCGTCCGGTTGGAGATGGGCACGGCATCCTGCAAAACGCTCTGGCACTTTTTCCACCGCCAGAGAAGCCATGCGGCGCTCCCCACCGCTCCCGCCGCCCAGAGGACCGCCAGAACCAACTGACCGGCATTGACAGACACAGGGAAAAGCGAGCGATACTCCGTGATCTCCTGGTCAATGGCACCGCTTTCCACGCTGGCACTGTTTAACAAAAGCGGGTCCATATCGGTCAGGTACGTTGTCGTCACTGTGGATTGAACGACGGCCTCCTGTCCGACAGGCCAAAGCGTACCCAGTCCGCTGTCCCCCTCTCCCAGCATCGGGATGTGCAGGGACAGGGGGCTGGAGATGGAAAAAGGCACAAACAGGCGGATCAAAACCACCGCCCACAGTACCGGGAAAACCCGCTTCGGCAAATGCCTGCCCAGCAGCAGCCGAAGCAGCAGCACGCAGACCGCCATAATTCCGCCATACAGCCCCATCAGCCAGAGGGGCATATCAAAACGAATGGATAACATCTTTCTCCTCCTATTTACTCTCTTGAATCATTTTCATCAGGCGGCCCACCTGCTTTTCATCCAGGCCCTTCCCCTTCAGAAAGGCAGAAAAAAACAGTTCGCTGCTGCCAGAAAACATCTTGTCTATCAGCTCATTGGTCATATCCTGACAGGCCTCCTCCCTGGTGATAAGGGGGGTGCATTGAAAATCTGGCTCATCCCGCCTCAGATAGCCCTTTTCCACGCATTTTTTCAGGACGGTATAGGTGGTGTTTTTGTTCCAGCCAATCTCCTCGCCCAGAATCTCCACCACCCGTTTGGCGGGCAGAGTCCCCTCCCGCCAGAGAACCTCCATCACCTTAAGCTCCGAATCAAATAAGGTCGCTCCCATTTTTCTGCTCCTTTCTTAGACTATTGCAATAGGCTATATTTAGACTATCATATTAGTCTGGACATGTCAAGGATTTTTTCAAAAATTTTTTTGCCGCTGTATAGGGCAGGGAGAGGGGTACCATACTTTTCCATGTAACAAACTCATCGTGGAAAGGACAAGTGGATATGAAATTAACTCGTTGGGAATGGTCGTTACTTACCGCGTTTCTGCTCAGCTTATGGCTGTGCTGCTTTTCCGCCTTTGCGGAGGACTGCAATCAGGTGCGGCAGGACACGCTCCGGCTGCACATTCTGGCAAATTCCGATTCACAGGAGGATCAGGCGCTGAAGCTGCTGGTCCGGGACCGGATATTGGAGGAGACGGCGGAGATTTTCTCCGGCTCTGCCTCCAGGGATGAGGCCATCCTGGCGGCCCAGGAGGCCCTGCCCCGGATTCTGGACACCGCCCGGCAGGCAATACGGGAGGAGGGCTTTTCCTATTCCGTATCAGGGAAGGTGGAGCGGGTTTACTTTAACACAAGGCAGTATGACAGCGCCATTCTGCCCGCCGGGGTATACGACGCGGTGCAGATAAGGATTGGAAAGGCGGAGGGGAAAAACTGGTGGTGTGTGCTGTTTCCGCCGCTGTGTGTAGGGGCGGCTTTGCCGGAAGACTGCGGGGAATGGGAAGAAGGAGATATTCTTTCGGCGGAGGAAAGCGCTGTGATGGAGGAGATTGAAAAAATCTCGGTGGAGTTCGTCCCCAAATTCGCCGCCGTGGAATGGGTAGAGGAGATATTGGAGAAGCTGAGGTACAGCGAAACACCGTGAAAACAGAATTATGGCAGTCTCAAAACGATGATTATATCGTTTTGAGACTGCCATATTTTTATGGCTTATAAAAATTTTAACGAATTTCTTGTTCTAACGCATCAAATTCTGGTGTTGAAAAGAAAGTCCCCAAGGTAATTTCAAAACCATCACAAAGTTTTTTGATGGTAACCGCCCCCGGATTACTGCTTTCTCCATTTAGGATACTTTTAACGGTGGATTGCGGAACAGCAGAAATAATACTTAATGCATTTGGCGTTATATTCCTTTCGTTACATAGTTCTCTGATACGGGCCACGATAGCCTCACGAGTATCCATAGGACGCACCTCCCTATCAACCCGTTACTATCCTATATTATTTTCAAATTTCTTGTTAGTGATACTTCACTAATTTCAAAAAATATGATATAATTAAGGATAGAATCACAGTAAATCAGGGAATTATCTCGCTTTCCAACAATTCAACTTCTAAGATATCTCTTGCTCCAGAGAATCGAAGATGGGTGTTGAAAAGAAGATACCCAAGGTAATTTCAAAGCCATCACAAAGCTTTTTAATTGTTACTGCCCCCGGATTGCTGCTTTCTCCATTTAGAATACTTTTAATGGTGGATTGCGGTACGGCAGAAATGTTGCTTAGTCCATTTGGCGTTATGTCTCGTTCATTACACAACTCCATAATGCGGATTGCGATTGCCTCCCGTGTATTCATAGGCAAGTCCCTTTCTCTTGGACGATTTTTCACTATAATATAATATTTTTTTAGTCAAGGTTAGTGATATATCACTAAAATGGATTAAATTCATTAAATTATCCTAATTTGAATATGGAAATTGGGATTGAGAAAGGAACAACCAAAATGATGAAAAAAATCAAATACCAGTTTCAGACCTGCCGTTTCACTTCCATGAGTTTGAAGAGAAAAAGTATGGTTTCATCCGCTACGGGGAATTGATATGCCCAGGGGTCTATTATATTTCCACTAAGTTCACCGGCTCCAAATCCCATTTTGCGGGGGAATATATTGTAGCAACCGCAGATTCTCCGGCAATTTCTTCCACGGCGCGGACCTTTTGTACGCCCTTATCAGAGGGAAACGCAATTCTATGTGAGGAAGAAAGTTCTGACAAGGGCAGGCATGTGATTAAATACGAAGCGTACAAATATCTTGCCGAACATGGTCTCCCCCTGCCAGAAGGATGTTCTGCTGAGGAGGAACAGATATGGGGAATGGAAACCTGTCCTGAATACTTTGGGGAATTCCCAATTCCAACAGAAACCCCCTGGGGAAAAACAATCCGGCACGACCGCATTTCAAATGGCCTGTATTGGCTGCGGACGACAGAACAGGGATGGGTCTTGGCGATTGCATACCCGCTTTGCTGTGGACTGTCCGAGATGGCTGAGGCTCTTGCCGAATTCACAGATTATGACAAAAGATATGGACTCGATAATACCTTTGGGTATCACTTCTATCAATATGAGGCGAGCTGCATCCCGCTTTTTGAATTGATGGAGTTTGAAGAAAATGGTTGGAAAGAAAAATTTAATATCACAACATTAAAGAATGCGATTTTAAATATATCCCCACATTATATTTGGAATTTTACTGAAGGTAAAATGAATGACTACGCAGCACTTTTCGTTTACAAGGAAACCTCGGCAACGCTGAAGGCTGGTATCGATTTTTATCATTTTCAATAAAGATGCAGCCTCAAAACGACGATTACGTCGTTTTGAGGCTGCTCCCTATCATTCCGCCAACAGCTCCCCAATCAGCGCATTGGATACCAAAAAACCTTTCGCCGTAAACCCAATAAACCCCCGCTCCGGGTCCGGCGACATCTCCAGATATCCCGCCTCTTGGAAGCTTTTGGCTTTCCCGCAAAGCGCCTCCCAGCAATCCGCCTGGGGGAATCTCTCCCGCAGCTTCCGGGCCGCTATCCCCTCCCGCAGCCTCAGCCGGAGCATCAGATACTCCTCCAGTCCGCCTCCCTCTCCCTCGTCGGAGAACAGCTCCTTCAGGCCCTCCGCCAAAAGATATCCCTTTAAATCCCTGGGAATAGAATACCTCCGCCCCTCCCAGAAGGAATGGGCCCCAGGTCCAACCCCCAGATATTCCGCTCCGTCCCAGTATTTCAGGTTGTGTACCGCGTACTGTCCGTTCCTGGCAAAGTTGGATATCTCATATTGATGAAATCCCCGCTTCTCCAGCCCCTCCGCTGCCGCCAGATAAAGGGCGGCCTGCCCGTCCTCGTCCGGGCACAGACTGCCCACCCCCCGGCGGTAAAACAGCGTGTTTGGTTCAATCTTCAGCAGATAGGCGGAGACATGGTCCGCAGGGGTCCGGGCGCAGAAATCCAGGGACCGCTCCAGGCTTTCCTCCGTCTGCCCCGCAAGCCCCAGCATCAGGTCCAGGGAAATGCGGGAAAAGCCTGCGTCAAAGGCCCACTGTACCGCCTTTTCGCTCTCCTGCGCCGAATGCCGCCGCCCCAGGAACCGCAGCTCCTCCTCCACCGCCGACTGCACCCCAAAGGAGATGCGGTTATATCCTCCCCTTCGCAGGGCCCGGAGCATGGGCAGCGTCACAGTCCCCGGATTGGCCTCCAGGGTGATCTCCGCGTTTTGGGGGAGATGCAGCACAGATACTGCCGTATCCAGAATTTGCAGAAGCCTCTCTTCCCCCAAAAGGGAGGGGGTGCCTCCCCCCAGATAGAGGGTATCCGGGTGAAACCACGGGAACTCCTGGGGAATCCGCCGGAGAAGCCGGCAGGTTTGGCTGACATACGCCTCCATATGGGCCGAGTCGGAGGCGACGGAGTAAAAATCGCAGTAGGGGCACTTGGAGTCGCAGAAGGGAACGTGTATGTAAAGGCCGGGAACAGGGCGCGGGGATGCCGTTGTCATAGCTTGACTCCTTTCCTTGATGGGGACAAAAACAGGCTGCCGCAAATCCCGTTTGTGGCAGCCTGCTTTTCCTGTTTATCCTTTGCTGTTGCTCTGCCGCGAATGTCACTGAATGGCCTTTCCCATAGCGGAGATGGGATCAACCCATTTTCCGTCCTGCTTCAAGCCAAAGTGTACATGGTCGTCCAGGGAAACCTCTGACAGGATGGAACCCACCACGCCGATGGTATCCTCAATCCGCACCGAATCCCCCTGCTTGACCGCGACTGCGGGGTCGAGCCCGCTGGTGACAGAGGTGAGACCGCCGGCGTGGGTGATCTCCACCACCGTGCCCCACATGGGGTCATGATAAACCTGGGAGACAACGCCGTCCGCCACAGCCCGCACCGGGGACCCCTTTGCGGCCCGGATGTCCACGCCGTCATGGGTGCGCCATTCCCCAAGGGTGAGGTTGCGCACCAGCTCGCCCTGAGAATAGGGGGCGAATACCTCCCCTTCAATGGGCATGATAAAGGCCAGCGGTTCCTGTGTAGTAAGGAGCGTCTCGTCAACCGCAACGTCCTCTACCGGAGCTTCCGCCTCCTGGGTGGGGGCATTACCAGCGATATCCTGATCTGAAACCTCTGTGTTCACCTGAGCGGTTTCCTCACCGGATACATTCTCAATGGCGGGCATGCTGCTGGATGAGGAGACGGCCGCGGAGCTTGACCCACTCATGGAAGGTCCCGCCGCAGATGAGCTCGACGCCCCCGGTGTGCTGGAACGGCTGACCGTCCGGCTGCTGGAACTGGACGAAATGGATGAACGGGAAAGCTGAGAACTGCTTTCCTCCAGGATAGCATTCTGGGTGGAATCGATGGCAACCCAGGCCGCGGCCGCTGTGCCTACCAGGCAGAGGGCCAGCGCCACATAAAAACCCTTCCCGGAGAGAAAGCGGGAAAATTTGCTGTCGTGATTCTGATTATCCATAGTTAGATTACACCTCCGATTCTATTCTGCTACCGGAGATGTGGGATTATACCAGATACCTGGAAAGAAAAATGGGATTCTGTGATTTTTTTAGGAGATACCGGAAATCTCTCCGAAAATACCTTTACGCCTGCCCCTCCGACGGGGCGAGGGGGAGCGGGTCCTGGCTGAACAGGTCCCCGTACTGTGCCGCCAGCGCCTCATTGGAATAGGAGTTATACCCATCCATGGCGTCCTGGAGCCGCTGGAGGTCCAGCCGGGCCGATATCACATGGCCCTTGCCGTCGGCAGGCGCTTCCGTAATCACGCCGTGCTCCCCCCGCGCGCTGGCATAGGGGCCGTAAATACCCGCATGGTCGTTTAGCTTTTCCCCGGTCACATACCGCCCCACCATGGCCGAGCGGATACAGTACAGCCCGCATTCATAGGCGCGGGCCGCGATGGTCCCCATGGCGCGGAACTTGTCGGGCCGCCCGCGGTAGGCGGAGGAAAAGGCCACCAGGTCCGCCCCGGTCAGGGAGGCAATCTTAAAGGGCTCGTAGTATTCGTCGTCCTGCCCGATGAGCATGGCGATGCCTCCTAATGGGGTTTTGGCCACATTGACCGAGTCCCCTCCCTGCATCCCCATATCCAGCTCCTCCCCGGAGGGGAACAGCTTGTCCTGCCAGGATATCTCTTTCCCCGACGGGTCGTATAAAAAGGCCCGGCTGCGCAGGGAATCGTCCTCAAACACATAGATGCTCCCCGCCGCGAGGTAAACCCGGTGGGCCCTGGCAAGCTCCGAAAACAGGGTGCTGTAAACCTCATAGAAGTAATCAATCAGCGCGTCGGATATCTCCTCCATGGCCTCCAGCTTGTCCTCCTGGGCCGCGCCCTTGAGGCGGCTGCGGATGCTGGAATACATGGGCACCAGCGGCAGGCTGGCAAAGCCCATTCCCTCCGGAAACACCACCAGCTGCGCCCCATCCTTCACCGCCTTGGCCATATAATCGTTGACGTCAGCCACAAAGTCTCTCAAGCTGCTGTAGGACTCCATCTCGTACTGGACAGCAGCAACCCGCACCGCCCGGCGGTCCACAAAGCCCATATTGGAGGAGGGCTGTATTCCAAGGGAATCCACCGCCTTCCGGATGCTCTTCTGCGTCACCTTAAAGGACGCCATAAACGCCGACATTTGCAGCGGCATATCCATGACAAAGGTCCCCCCTTTTGTTATTTTTCCAATATATTCCGATAATGGGACAGACAGTTGCTGCCCAGCAGGTTGTCCAGCAGCACCCGGCGAAGGATGGCCGCGTCCTCCCAGTCAAATTCCACCGTCTGTTCCCTGCCGGAGGGATAGGCCAGAAAGCCGCTTCCGTCGGAGGTCAGCTCCGGCGGGCAGATCAGGGCGGAGGAAAAGGGGGTGGTGTGGAGGATAAACACCCGGTTGGCCACCGCGGCGCTCCTGGCCCCAAAGAAAATGCGGTCCTCGTTAAAGTCCACCATGGGGAACATCTGGCTGGAGATGATAAAGTCACATTCCTGAAAGACGGCCAGCCGCAGCACCTCCGGATGGTAGATATCCACATCCACCGCCAGGAACACCTTGCCGATGGGGGTGGGGATAATATCCACGCTGTCATAGGAGGAGACCTCCTCCAGCATGGAGAGGTTCAGATGGGTTGCCCGCTGCACCCCCAAAAGCTCTCCATCGGGGGCAAAGAGGGCCATACACAGGTACCCCCCATCCCGATACAGGCCGGTGGCGAGATAGACCTGATATTTTTGGGCATACCGCTGGCAGGAGGATAAAAAGAGCTGGGAAAGTTCCTCCGGCACCACAGCTTCGCCGTTTTTGAACACCACCAGCTGGCAGGCATCCTTCAGGGGGGTAAAGGGATCGGTAAAGCAGACATTGATTTTCATAGAGTCACAAGCCTCTCTGTTCTCAGAAAATTTCGTCAGGATTGGATATAGAATTATTATATCGCAAAATTCGCCTTAATACAAATACTGTTTTCACAAAAGCTTAAAAAACGCCAGACATCCCCCGGCTTTTCTTCCCCTTTTCCCCAAACTTCCAACAAAAATACCATTTGTAAAAGTTTTTTAAGTTATCCACAAATTCCACCGATTTTTCAACATTTCAAAAACCATTCCCCTATCTACACAGGATGCCAAAGTTATTTTTGCCGTCGAATCTGTGTTCGGAATGTTGAATCTCTGTAGAATCAGAAGTATTATACAATTTGTAAATTTAAATATCTCCAGGTTTCAAACCATTTCCACCGAGTTTTCAACCAAACGGGGAAACAAAACAAAAAAAGAGCGATCCGCCAAAGCGAACCGCCAAAAAAAGAAGAGGAAAAGAAAAATAGTTAAAAAAGAAGGGGATTGACTGAAAACATCACTGTCTTCATCTCATATTATAGCATAATTCCGGCGGCAACTTGTTAATATTTTATGAACGAACGGCTATTTGCCAATATTTCACAGTTTTGTGGTGAAAAAAAGGGAGATGACCGCCATTATTCCCGAAGTCCCTGAAAAAAATCCTCCAGCACCTGGGTGCACTCCCCCGCCAGAACCCCCGCCGTAACAGAGGGGCGGATGGGGAAATCCAGGGCCATCAGGTTCATCAGCGACCCGCAGCACCCGCCCTTGAGGTCGGCCGCCCCGTAGACCAGCCGCCGGAGCCGGGCGTTGAGAATCGCCCCGGCGCACATGGGGCAGGGCTCCAGAGTCACATAGAGGGAGCAGCCGGTGAGCCGCCAGTCCCCCACCGCCCGGCAGGCCTGCTCAATGGCGAGAATCTCCCCGTGGGCCAGGGGGGAATGGAGCAGCTCCCGCTGGTTATAGCCCTCTCCGATAATCTTCCCCTCCCGCACCACAACAGCCCCCACCGGTACCTCCCCTAGGGCGGCAGCGCGGCGGGCCAGCTCCAGGGCAGCACGCATATGGGCCTCATCCTCAGCGTCGCGATAAAACACAGCCTCTTTCCCCTCCCCGTCAGTACAGCGAGGAGATATTTAGCAGCGCCATAAGACCATAGATGACAAACACCGCAATGATGCCGCCACTGAAAAAGAAGGTCTTCAGCTTGGCGGGCCCGTTAAGGAGGGTCTGGGCGGGTTTCAGGCTGAACATATCCCGACGGGTCCGGACCAGGTAAATCAGGGAGATAAGACCCAGAATCAGGTAAAGGGCGGTCACCAGGGAATCCACCAGCAGCATAAATTCATAGGGAACCGCTGAATAAAGCTCGTTGAGGAAGATACTCATTCCATTATAACAGAAATGGACGATGATGCCGGTCCACAGGGAGCCAGTGCGCACCACAAAGTAGCTGATGCACAGCCCCACCACCAGCGCCACCGGGAAGACAATCACATTGCCGTGGGCAGCGGCAAAGAGGATGGAGGAGATGAGGATGGCAAACCCATCCCCGAACCGGCGCAGGGAGTGGAGGATAATGCCGCGGAAGATAAATTCCTCCAAAAAGGCGGGGAGAAGCACCGAGTTAATCAGATACAGCACGGAGGTGGTGCGCTCCACCGGAAGAGCGTCCACATTACCAGCGGCATAAAGTCCCAGGTTGGAGAGGATATTCTGAATCATCGAGCTGCTGACCGACGCTACCGTGGAGGCCCCCAGGCAGATAAACACCGCCGGAAAGATAATGGAAAGCTCCGGCATCTTCAGCGGGATAGCCCGTTTAACGGGGATGTGGATGCTGGCGGCATAGATAGCAAAGGGAATCCCCATCGCCAGGATAGTGGTAAAGAAGGTAATCCCCTGATAGATGATATCCGGAAGAAAACCACTGCTGTTGAAATAGCGGAACTGGGGTAGATAAACCGTGACCAGGGCCGCCATCAGGCTGGGCAGCAGTGTGGCCAGGATTAGATAGCCGATAAAGGCGATGCCGATGGAATTTGCGCTGCGGCGCAGGGCATGGCGTTCGCGGGCAACGGCGGGCAGGGGGGTAAAGCCCAGGCCGTGGACATAAGTATACTCCTGGGGATTATATCTTTGAGGATTGATCTCGCCTGGGGCGGTGGAGCCGGAATAGGGTTCGTTGTTATACATAGCGTATCACCTTTAATTAATAAAAGAGTTTAAACCGGACGCGTGGCCTGCACTGGTGAAATTTTAGATTTCCGTTTATAATAATGGAATTATACCATACAACTTTTATAAAGAATACGGAGGTTTTGTAAACATTTTAGGGGGATTCCCGCTGATTTGATGCCGCTGGCCTTTGCCGCGTAAAATCGCCGCCCTGGTCAGGACGGCGATTTCTTTCATCAATATCCGATTCTCTTCAAATTCTTCGGTATCACCACAGCGTTATTCGCCCTGGTGATCTCATGGAGCTCATTCTCCGGGTCAATCTCCACGGTCCACCCGCTCAGGTCCTCCGGCAGCCCGTAAACGGGGATTGGAACCTCCCAGTGGATGGGGAATAACTGGTCCGGGGCAGGCAGGGCACGTATGGGCGCGGTCCGCACAATCTCCCCCTGGGGATTGCGCAGGGCAACGATGGTGTCAGTGGACTCCTTCGCCCCCAGGCTGTGTATCCGCACCTGGAGCCCGTGGGGCATCATGGTCAGGTCCTCCTCGGTAATGCCCAGGTCGCACCGCTCAAAGTAGGGAACCTCCTCCTTTTTCAGCTTCAGGCTCAGTATGGTGTAAACCTTGGGCGGGAAGGTGACGGTCACCGGCAGCTCCCGCTCAAAGGTCACGTCCCGCGATGAGATGTCCTCGTCCGGCAGGTCGTCCCCGTCGGTGTCAACCCCCTGGGTAAAGGTCCAGGTCCCCGGCAGAAGCTCCCCGCCGATGACGTCGGCGACAATGGGCTTGTCGGAGATGTTGAAGGCCACAATCTTAATCTCCCTGTCACAGCAGTAGGGAACCACAACCGCCAACTTTTCTACCTCATCATCGATGTGGAACTTCCACGAAATCCCGTTTTCCGGGTAGTAGCAGTAGAAGCGGGTATTGCACATACCCCCCATGCGGTCCGCCTGGATATCGAACATATTGTAGGTGATGCGGTCGATCCAGGGATGGCCCAGGGTGTTGATGTATTCCCGGTTCCAGGCGCCCTCCACCATCCAGTTATACCGGCCGGCCAGCTTTTCCTTGTCGGTGACCTTCCGGCTCAGCCGCTGGTAGCTGGGGCGGGGCGGAATGATATCCTTGTACATCCGGTTGCCGGTGAGGCGGTAGGCGGGCATGAGGATGGACTCCGCCCCGTGGGAACGGCCCTTTTTGGGGTCCAGCTCCTCGTCGGTCTCGTAGACGATGTAATGGTGCAGTACGCCATCATGGTAGTGGGCGGCCAGGCCGTCCGCCAGCTCCAGCAGAATCTTTTTCAAAATAGGCGTCCCATTAAACCGCGCCAGCGTCACACAGGGGGAGAAGGCGTAGAAGGAAACCTGATCGGTGACACCCCAGGGCCATTCGGTGGCCATCTTCGCCCCGTTGTAGTAGGAGGACCTGATGTGCCGGTGTCCCGCGCAGTTCACCCCGGTAATCCACCAGAGGGCGCGGCTGGTCTCCATGGCCCTTTCCAGGTACTTGGGGTTGGAGGGGTCCAGACACAGGCACTGGTTGACCGAAATCAGCCCCTCCTCGGAGGAATGGAGCTGGTCGGTCTGCAAGGAGGGCAAGCCATTGGTGAACATCCCCTGGTCATAAAAGGCATCGCAGTTTTTAAAGAGGGAGCGCTTTACCTTCTCCGGTTTGATGCCCATGGCCGCCCCGGCGGCCCAGATGGTGGTAAAATCCCCGTCGTCGGAGAGTCCGCCGCCGAATTCCCCGTTTTCAATCTGCCGCTCATCGATGAAGAAATCCAGCAGGCGGCGCATATACCCCATAAACTCGCACTGGCGGAAGGCCCACAGGGGCACGTCCTCCGGGCAGGGGGTTGGATTCCAATGGGGCTTGAATTTGTCCCCCCGGAATTCCTGGACATATTTCTTGGTGGTGTTAAAGTAGTCGTTGTAATAAAACCGGGCAATCTCGTTTTCCGGGTCGTACTCCAGCACGTCCATCAGGTCGGCGTACAGGCGGTTGAACATATCGAATTCCTTGTGGCGGGGCCCCTCCTCCAGGATGTTGGCGTAGTTGTCCCGCACCTGAGTTACCCGGTCGGGGATGTGCTCCTTCAGCGCCTCCGCCGCGGGCTTCATCACCAGCCGCAGGGATGCGCCCTCCAGAAGGGCAGGGGTAAACGCCACCGAGGAGCAGGAGAGAATCAGGTAAAGGCAGCGGCCCTTGGGCAGGATGCGGTCGCGGGTATCAAACCACAGGACCGGTCTTTCCCCGGCCCGGACGGTAAAGTTAAAATGGGTCAGATTGCGGTGATACCAGAGGGGGTCCCGAATCTGTACCGACAGGCAGGCGGCTTCCGGCAGGGCGGGCAGGGAGAGCTCCACCCCGTCCAGCCCCTGGGAAGGGTCATATTCATAGGGCACAACGATATTTACCATGGGGAAGCCGCCGTCGGGGTCAAGCTCCGGCGCGGCCAGGGAATCGGGGGCCGTTCCCTCTGGGAGAGCGGTCATAATATGCCGTTCATAGGGGGCAAACCGGCCGTTGACAAACCGCCGCAGCTCCGCGGTCTCCGGCCTCTCCCCTCCGTACAGCCCCGGATGGAGGGTGTAGGAGCGGGAAGGGGCGTCCTTTGGCGCGCCGCCCTCCTTCAGACAAAAGACGCTGATATCCCCGATGGGCTCCTCCTGGACCTGGTTGGTGAAGCGGATGCGACTTCCGGTGTGGGGGTGAACCTGATGAAAGCTTCTCTCCCGGCCCTGGGGACGGCTGAAGAGGTTTTCCATGGCCTGTCCGGCCTCGTCCACCACCTCCATCTTCCCCCAGGCGGAGCCGCTAATCTCCACGTGGTTCCAGGGCTCCTCCGGCAGGTGGAAGGTGATGGCCTTGCCGGAAAGGGAGTAGCAATCCCAGTCGGGCAGCATAAAGTAATCGCTTCTCCCCTTGAGCTTGGAGCGGTTGTACACCCCCGGCCAGGTGGTTTCCCGGATGCCGTCGCAGCCCTTCCACCACCAGCGCTTCAGGTCATAGGCGTCGTGTATCTCCACCTTGCGGATGCTGGCGTGTTCTGCGGGCAGGGCGGGGGGCAGCAGGGCGAAATCGTCCCAGCCGTTGCGCTGGAGCCATTCCCGGCGGGAGGAGGGGCTGTCAAGGCTCATCTCCAGCCGGGGCAGGTTTTGGGGAAAACGCCCTTGGGACAGGGTTTCAATCTGCTCGTCGGTGAGCATCCGGTCAAAGATGGAGATGTGGGCGATATCCCCGCCCCGGATGTAGTTATAGGCGCTGGACACGTTCCAGGTGCCGATGATGCGGGAATGGGGCCCGAACTGGTCCAGGCCGGTGAAGTAGACTGCCGGGCGCTCCTCCCAGGCCGACAGCTTTCCGTTGATATGCAGCTTAATTCCATAGGTTTCATCCCAGGCCACGGTGAGGAAGGTCCACTGGTTGGGGGCGGGGAAGGGGCTGACATCCGCCGAGACGCGGGCGCGGGAGAGGTTGATATCGGTGATAAAGGCCTCAAAGCCCTGTCCGTTGTAGTCCACCCGCAGCCAGACCTGTTCCCAGCTGGAATGGTCCGCGAAAGATACCCGAAAGATAGGAAACTCGGTGGGGCCCACAGGGTAGCGGGACCGCCAGAAAAAGCTGAGGGTCCCCCGCTGGGCATAGATGTTGCCAGGGGCCTTATAGGCGAACCGCTGCCGGTCGCCGCATTCAAAATACTGGCCCAGCTTTGGGTCGGGGCGGATTTCCACACTGCTTAAAAAGGTGGTATCCCCCCTGCCGGAGGCGATATCCGCGTCAAAGCCATTGACGCCGGAGGTATAGAACAATAGGCCTTCCGGCCTGGAACCGTCGGGAGCGGGATGTTCAAACATTGGACGACCTTCCTTTCTGGGGTAAAATAATAGGTATTATGAGGATATTATACAAAACAAAAGGGAGCTTTGGCAATCCTTTTTGGAAAAAGTTTATATGATTTAGAACTTTTTCCGTATGACAATACATCTTTTGCCCAAAAGGAAAGGCCAGACCGGGAAAACCGGCCTGGCCAATACATTCTTTGCGGCAGTCCGCCGCGGAGTAAGGGGCTATTATTTGGCTTCAGACTTCTTTTGCAGAAGCTTGACGAGTCCCAGACCCATCAGAGAGAACGCCGCCAGCAGATACCAGGCAGCACTCTCATTGCCGGTGGGCAGACCTCCCGCCAGGGGAACGTCCTCGTCGAAAATGTCGATGAGGTCGTCCTGGGGCTGATTCGCCAAAGGCGGCAGCTCGTCGGGAATGTCAGTCAGGGGCGTGGGTTCGTCGGGGATTTCTACTGTGGGGTCTTCGGGGTCGGGATCTTCAGGATCGGGGTCATCGGGGGTTGGATCTTCGGGATCGGGGTCCTCAGGGTCGGGGTCTTCGGAGTCGGGATCAGGAAGTCTGACGTTGACAATCTTAATTTCCTGATCAATGTAAGGAACACCATTCTTATCGGTGGAAACCTTAATCAGGCTTGTGGGAATACCATTTTCGTCACGCGCCAGTTCAACGCCCGCATCCTTGGCCAGCTGATCCCAGTCTGTTGTCTCAATGGCCTTTTCATCAATGATAACATGAACCGTATCGTCCAGCCGGTGGCCGGCAGGAGCCTGTTTTTCCTGGAGGAAGTAAACAACGTCCTTCAGGAGCGTTTCGGTGATATTCAATACGCCGTTATCGGTATAGATGACAGACTCGGTAGCATTGAAGACATAATCATAACCAATCAGATTGCCTTCCGCGTCCCTCTTCTCCTGCTGGTGGCAATACATCGGCGTTTTGATTTCCTGACCGTCTGCATCTACAGTAACGTCCAGATACCAGAGCTGGAACCCGGTCTCGCTGTTGGCGATGGTATTGCCGTTTTGGTCAACCTTCTCCAGGTTAAAGTTGTAGTCCATCTGCTCCAGTTGGAGGGAGTTGTACCAGCCCCACTTGGTCAGCTGCCAGTTGTTGCTGGTCAGCTCACCGTCAAGGTTGATCGCCATGGTAAAAGCGGCGGTGGTGGCGTCTTTTACACTCAGTCCCTTTTCCAGCAGCTGGTTGAAAAGGTCATTGGCCTTATTCCAGGCTGTCTGATGGGACATATACTGCTCCAGGGCCACACTGTAATCAAGGCCCAGCTCCGCCAGCTTATTGCTCCACTCGTTGTGGTCGTACTCAGGGTGGCCGTTGCTGCCTATTCCAACTTTATCGCCAAGAACTTTATCAATATCCATGCCAAGGACGTTTCCGTTCTCATCCTTTGCACCGTAGGCAAAGGAAAGCAGGGCCTGATAGAAGTTGTTGAACTCAAAGCTCTCGTTGTAGGTCACGGAAATCTGGCCGTTGCCAAAGGTAAATCCCTTATCGGTCTGGGTCACATTTTCAGAGGAGGTCACATCAGACCGCGCGGCGGTACTCTTCATGAACACCTCGTCAATGTTCTGATAGGACTTGCCGTCCAGCTTGCTATAGTAGCTTACCAGGTAGTTCTCTACAGCCTTGGTCATGGCGCTGCCGTCGAATTCATAGCTGATAGGCATATAGCCCTTGCCAATGTCTTCTCTGGTATACTCCACACCCAGGACATCCAGAACCTTCAGAACCGCGGTGTCACCGTTTTCACAGTAATTCCCAATATATTCCAAAATATCCTTAAAGGTATCATGGCCCATTTTGGTTTCCCGCTGCACATCGTCTTCCAGGAGTCCCGCGTTTTCCAGCAGTTCTCTGATAGGCTTCATGGCTGCGCTTACGGAGTAATCCTGGCTCAAGTTGGTGTGGCCGTTGTCTCCGGTTCCCAACGTCTGTCCGTCAAATCCCTTGGAGTCGCCGGTTTCGTCCAGCTTCGGGGTTGCCAAGGTAAAGCTGCCATCCTTGTACTTGTAGGTATGGCCGGATTTTGTGGTAATGTTGATCTCAAACTTGCGGATATCGCCAGGCTGAAGTACGTTCGCCTCCATCTGGCTGTAGAATTGATCCTCCAGCTCCTTGATTTTGGCATAGTAGGCTTCTCTGTCGTGGGCGTATTTTTCTGCTATTTCGGCTTTCTTCTTGTTATACGCCTGCATAGCGTCATAATTGGCTTTATTGACACGGGCAACCTCTGCATCATATGCAGCCTTATCGGCTTTATATTTCTGAAGTTCTTCCTTAAAAGTATCATTTTCTGCCGTCCACTTTTCAAGCGCAGCCGTATAAACGGCCAACGCCTCGTCATATGCCTTCTTGGCCGCATCATACTCAGCCTTTTGAATCTCATATTCCGTTATTTTATCTTCTGGAACTTTATATTCAGGTTCGTTAAGGATGGGGGTACCATTCATGCCGCCCTCGAACTTAACTGAAATCCCACAGCCGTAGTACAGCAGTGTATCCTTATCCCCAAAGTGAGAAACAAAGCCAAATTTATCATCCTGTACCCAAGACGGCCAGTTGTCCTCAACCCAATCACAATATGCCTTTTCATACAAATATTCAGCATACATTTTGGTATAGGCATCGTCTTTGTTCAAGCCTTGCCCTACAAGGTAGGCAAAGGCCTTATCTGTATCAAATGTCGGTTCACCCGAAACAGGATCAGGCGGACTTGTCTGCATCATTCCCTCATAAGAGTCGCTCAGAATCTCGTCCATTCCTGCCGGCATGCCAGGCTTTTCAGGCTCCTCACCGGTAAAGATTCCCGGATTATCAACATCTAACTCACTGGGTGCTTCAGGAGGTGCCGGTTCTGTCATACTAACCGTTTCCCTAGGCGGCAGTTCGACATTTTCCTTCACAGGTTTTTCGATTTTGTCCTTCTCCGCCCACAGCTCCTGCCTTCCAGCATTGGCATACTGGTTGAGCAGCTCCAGCGCCTTGGTCAGGTCAACAGTCTGGTCGCCTTCGGCCTCCTCGTCAATCTCATAGGTCAGCTGATAGGTGCCGGTTTTCTCGTCGTAGAAGACGGTCCAGTTGGACGGCTGCTCCGGATTGGAGGGAATATCCCCAACTTCACCAGTGGAGGTGTCAAGACCTGGGGTCTGGGTAATGCGGTCAATAAAGTCCTGATACCACTTCTGCTGTTCCTCTTCGGTGCCGTTTACTGGGAATTCAGGCACTTCAACAGGCTTTAGGGATTCCTCGTCGTTTCCACCTTCGGCAGTAACGGCTTCATTGCTTCTACCTTCAGTATTGGCATCTTTGTTGTCTTCACTTTCGGTATTGGCACCTTGGGTGTCTTCACCTTCGGTGTTGGCATCCTTGGTATCTTCACCTTCGGTATTAGCATCCTTGGTGTCTTCACCTTCGGTATTGGCGTCCTTGTTGTCTCCACCTTCGGTATTGACATCTTTGTTGTCTCCACCCTCGGTATTGGCATCCTTGGTGTCTCCACCCTCGGTATTGACATCTTTGTTGTCTTCACCTTCGGTATTGACACCTTTGTTGTCTTCACCTTCGGTATTAGCATCCTTGGTGTCTTCACCTTCGGTATTGGCGTCCTTTTTGTCTCCGCCCTCGGTATTGACATCTTTGTTGTCTTCACCCTCGGTATTGGCATCCTTGGTGTCTTCACCTTCGGTATTGGCATCCTTGGTGTCTTCACCTTCGGTATTGGCATCCTTGGTGTCTCCGCCTTCGGTATTGACATCTTTGTTGTCTCCACCTTCGGTAGTGTCAGACGGTGAAATGGTTCCACTGGCCAGCAGGGTAGCATCCACAGAAACAACACTGATATCAGGCTGATCTGTGTTTTCCCCATCCGCCCAAACCGCCGGCATCATCCCCACGCACATTGCAGCAGCAACCAGCGCGGAAAGAATGCGCTTAAATAGGGATTTGCGTTTGCTTGTGTTTTTCATCATATTCTTCCTTTCTTTGCATAAGCTTGTATGCTCGGACGCAAAGAGAATCCGGTAGCCGAACGAGCGTTGCGCACTGGGTGCGCTTTAGCCTCTGGCTTTGCGTCCCACCGTTTCCGGTGGTTTGCCAAGTTGCAGCCGAACGAGCATAGCACACATACCGTGCCTTAGCCTCTGGCTTTGCGTCCTGCCGTTTCCGGCAGTTTGCCAACTTGCAACCGAACGAGCGTTGCGCACAAAGGCGCGCTTTAGCCTCTGGCTTTGCGTCCCGCTGTTTCCAACGGTTTGCCGATGGTCCCTCTTCCCCTCCCTTCCATGCCGGACAGGACCTTTCCGGCGGCGATGAAACAGTTTCGCTTATATGGGCAGCTTCGACATTAACCCGGTTTTACCCCGGTTGTAACCGAAGCTCCGTGAAAACCGACCGCCTGTCGCCCCCGTCAGGGCGCTTGTGCGCCGGATTCCGGCAAAAATGGTTTTTCGAAGGGGGTGGAAAAGCTCTCCACAAAACAGTCGTGGTATTTCTTTTCCCCTTCCTTCCGTGCGCGGACCGCATCCTCAAAGCGTTTGTAGCTGCCCAGGTAATGGCGCTTGCCCTTAAAGCAGATGGTCGCCCTCCAGCTCTTCCGGGACTCCAGCCAATCCACGCCTGGCACGCCGCTGGTGTTGCTGCTCCGGACCGTCTTGGCCCGCAGCATCTCCACACAGGTTCCGTCCACATAGGTGAGTCCGGCCAGCTTGGTGCCGGGCAGCTTCTTTTTCCCCCAGCAGCCGCAGCTTCCGGTGTGTCCGCTCCGCAGGCGGTGGGTCTGCACCACTACCAGCTGTCCGCAGTCGCACTGGCATTTCCAGGCAGTCCTGCCGCCAGTGTTCTCCGCGGGTTCCAGTACCGTCAGTTTCCCGTACCGCTGGCCGGTCAGGTCCAGTTTCCCTCTTGAATGCGCCATTCGCGGCTGCCTCCTGCCCTGCCGGATTTGTGTGGGGCCATTCTGACTTCCTGTATCCTTTCCCTCACAAACTGTCAAAAGGTGTACCTTTTGACACTGGCCCTTACTCATATAATACAATAAAAAAATGCAAAAAACAATACCATTTTCCCGAAGTTTTTAAAGTATTTC
>Ga0209064_1002271_pt1 | contig 22550 bp, 13 predicted proteins | sample Inofromicrocosms_FD_187498 | JGI IMG/M metagenome (GOLD analysis project Ga0209064, IMG submission 187498) | Mouse cecum microbial communities from Vienna, Austria - Inoculum for glucosamine and mucus D2O microcosms (SPAdes) (version 2) | ecosystem: Host-associated > Mammals > Digestive system >... | reverse complement strand
CGTCAGCGGCAATTATGAGTGGGCGCGGGGCTGGGTGGGCGCCTGTGCCGCCAACGGCATTGTGTCCGGCCGCGGCGAGGGCATCTATGATCCCGGCGCCACCGTGACTGCCATCGAGGCCGCCTCTATGATGATGCGTGCCCTGGGCTACTTCAAGTACGCTGAGGACTACAACGACGGCTTCGTGCTGGTCACTGTCCGCCAGGGCAACCAGATTGGTCTGTTCAACGGCGTGGGTTCCGACGGCAGCACCCCCATGACCCGGAACCAGGTCGCTCAGATGGCTCTGAATGCCCTGCGCTCCGAGATGGTGGACTTCACCGGCACTCCCGGCATTGAGGTCAACGGCGTGAAGGTGGGTTACCGTGCTGAGTACACCTCCCGCACCAGCACTGAGAAGAAGTACAACGCCATTGAGGGCCGCACCAGCGACGTGGCTTCTGATGCCAACCACAAGGGCCAGTACTATGTGCAGCTGGGCGAGGAGCTCTACAACGGCGACCTGCGGCTGAACAACAGCGACCTGGACTGCTTCCAGCGCCCCTCCCGCACCTGGGAGTACAAGGGCGAGCAGATCGGCACCTACATGAAGAAGGAGCTGCTGGACAAGGAGTACACCACCAAGGTGACCGGCCGCGACCTGTATGACGAGCTGAGCCGGAATACCATCGAGACCTATGACTTCGTCATCGCTGTTGACGGTGAGATCGAGCCCGACACCCTGAAGAAGGGCGACAACGCCTACTTCACCGAGGGCAACCTGGTGCGCACCAACACCAACGCTGTGGGCGCCACCGACAAGGGCGTGCTCACTCAGGTGTTTGTGGACAACAACAGCGAGGACCCCACCGTCTACATTGCTGTTATCAACACCTACCTGGCCAAGGCCACCAAGGATTATGACACCAAGAAGGAAGAAGCCACCTTTAAGGTCTACGGCGTGGAGGACATCGAGTCCGGCTCCGCCATCACTCTGGTGAAGAACACCGCTGACAAGGCCGCCAGCACCCCCTACACTGAGGACCTGAAGGTCCGCAACGAGGACATCAACGTTGAGGACGTGAAGGACGGCGATTTCTTCCTGGTCAACGTGGCCGAGGGCGAAATCAAGATCATGACCGAGCCTGAGGTGAAGTCTGACGCCACCATCACCGCCTTCAAGCAGGGTTCCTGGGTCAACAGCGACGGTCAAATCGACTACGCCGACACCGCCAAGTATGATCCCGAGGTCCTGGACGCCTACAACCAGAAGAACATGAAGGACCTCACCTACGACATCTTCCTGGACAAGTACGGCTACCTCATCGGCCTGGAGCAGAATGAGGATCCCGACCAGTACGTGTTCATCACCGGGCGTCAGGCCGGCGACAACGACCTGGGCGACGCCAACGCCGATATGCGGGCCATCTTCCTGGACGGCACCGTAAAGGTGATTGAGGTCAACGTGAAGGACAGCACCATCACCTCCGGTGGCGCCATCGCCAACACCTGGTGCACCTACACCGTGGACAAGAACGGCATCTATACCCTGGAGGAGGTTTCCAGCAAGCTGGACGCCGCCAACAAGATCAAGGTCGCCCAGTGGGCTCAGAATGCCAACGGTCTCACTCCTGCGGAGTACACCATTGACAAGGGCCATGTGTCCCTGAAGGCCAGCTCTGACGGCACCAACGCCGACACCCGTGTCTACGGCAACGATGACACCGTCTACCTGGGCGTGAGCCTGCGGACCATCGCCAATGCCAGTGAGGCCACACAGAACGCCACCACGGCCAAAAACAACACCGACACCGACAAGGACAAGATGAGCACCAAGTGGTGGAGCACCAAGAGTACCAGTACCACGAAGTATGCCGCCATCATTGACGACGTGGACTCCGTCACCGTGGGCGTAAAGAACGTCAGCCTGAAGGCCAAGGACGTACTGCACGCGGACGTCGTTGACAATACGGCGGTAACCACCGATGTGATCATCCCCGTACATGAGGTCTACACCCTGTACAAGGACAACGGCTACGTGATCGCCGCCGTGGTCATCGGCGAGGATGAGGGCACCAACACCAACTACGCCTACATCACCGGCAGCAGCTACAACAGCGAGGGCTACAGCTCCGCCAACGACGAGTGGACCTGGAGCAAGGAGGCCGTGGTTGACGGCAAGATCGTTGACCTTACCGAGAAGGGCTCTACCATCAAGCACCTGAACAAGATGACCCAGGGCAACTGGTATGAGGTCCGCTACGACGCCGACGGCAACGTCCGGGGCATCAAGGCTCAGTCGGCTCCCAACAACGGCACCAATGGCGCTATTACGTTTGTTAGTACTGCCGGTGGCAACAAGTATCCCAACACCGTCGCGAATCTGGAGGATGCCTTCGATGCGAACGACACCGTGCTGATGCAGGTGAACTACAGTGCCACCAAGGGCCTGCTGACCTACAAGAACGGCACCTTGTACACCAACAAGGCTCAGACCCAGGGCTTCTCCGTCTCTCCCGACGTTAAGACCGTGGTCTCCCTGTCCAAGCTGAACGCCAGCAACACCGCTGTTCCCTTCGACAACATTGAGGACGGCTACGACGGCTACAGCGGCCTGGAGAACGCCATCGACGATCTGGACGATAACTTCAAGGGCTACCTGAACGTCCTGTTCAAGAACGACGTGGCCACCGTCATCATCCTGGACGACCGCACCGGCACCAAGGTTGACGAGGGTACTGAGCCTGCTCCCTCTGCTGGCAAGTACAGCTCCGAGGTTGATACCAAGATCACCACCGGCCTGGATAAGCTGGCCCTGGACGACGCCAACAACAACAAGATTGACAGCGACGGCAAGACCCTGAAGCTGAACACCTACGGCGGCGGCGACATGGTTACTCAGATCAAGGACGCTTTGACCGCTCTGGGTTACACCGATGTTACCATGGAGAAGACTGGTAACAAGTATGCGATTGCTGCCATGAAGGGCGGCGTCAAGGAGAACCTTGAGTTCACCGTTGGTAGGGATAACACCAACTACTGGATCGTTGATGTGGACGGGGCAAAACAGTATGTTTTGAATAGCACTGGTACCGTCGATGTGAGCAAGGATGCTAGCGATATCGGCACCGGCTTTATCAAGAGTGTTGACGGCGGCAAGACCTTTGCTTATGGCGCCGCTTACAATGCCAGCATCAACGGCTTCACTGCGGACACGCAGATCAAGAAGGGCTATGTGAAAGTGACTTACGCCGCGACCGATGGCGCTGCGCCCAGTGGCGGTATTACGACGACGGATGTTACACTCTCGGATGTTGACTATGTTAAGGCTAACGAGAAGATCACAGTGACTGCCACCGTCGCTCCGAAGGCTAGCGTTACCGCCGATACTAAGCTGACACTGAGTGGAACAAACGCCACCATTACTACCGCTGATGTGACCGTAGAGGCAGCAAAGGGCGTTGCGGGAACAGCTGTGACTTATGAGGTCAAGGCGACAGCTTCTGACGACGACATCACAGGACTCAAGATCACCCTTGGAACTCCCTGATCCTTGCGATTAAACGGTCATGTAGATGACAAAGGACCCGCCCCGCAAGGGGCGGGTCTCCTTTGCTTACTCGTCCTCCGGGAACCAAGCGATGACCTGATAAGAACACCCCTTGTTGTCCATCCGGACCTGCCGAAAGGCATTGTTGATGACCGCGGCATTGTCCTCCCAGGTGAAGTAGGTGGAGTCGATGGTTTTACTGCCGCTGATGGCGGCGTAGGTCCCGGCGAAGATGCCTTCCCCCACCCGCCCGGACATGAGGTAGATACTGCTCCCGCCGAAAATCAGCGCAAAGGCGGGCCGCCTGGAAAAGGTAATGGTGTGGGACAGGCCGGCCCTGTCCTCGCTGCTCTGCCCGATGTAGCTGAAGGTCTCCACCCGGCAGTTGCCCTTCCCCGCCAGACCGGCAGCGTGGGCCGCCAGAGCCGCGTCGATTTTGGCGTTGTCGGCGTTGAAATCCTCCATCAGGACCCGGTCGTCCCGCTCCCACTGGTTGAGCGCGTAGTTGGGTGTGTGATTGCTTGGCATGTTGTTTCCTCCTTTGTGTGTTGTGGGGGACGGCCCTCTCCGTCACGGCTTCGCCGTGCCACCTCCCCCAAAGGGGGAGGCAGGACCCTTTCCAGACCCCACCCAAAAGCTCCCCCCTTGGGGGAGCTGTCAGCCGCAAGGCTGACTGAGAGGACGTCCCCCTCCACCCATACCGTGTAATCCCCCCAAAGTGGTACGTTTCCATACATTTAATGGAAATGAAGGCCTTGCCATGCCCTTTTATCCGATACCGGAATATTCACAGGCATTAAAAAGCACCGGACAGGAATACTTCCTGTCCGGTGCTTTTTCTGTCTACATCGCCCCTAAATTCTGATAAACAGGTGCATCGCAATAGCGGCAAGAACAATCGCAATGATTGTACGCTCGAACCACACAATGACCATATCCTTCACAGAAAGAGGGATTTTTGTAGCGAGGACCATGGGAATGGTGGTAGAAAACATAATAATCTGGACAATACAGATAATACCGATAAAGAACCTGGTTTGCAGATCGCTGCTTACACAATAGATGGCGGGCAGGAACATTTCGGCAAGTCCCATACCAACCCCCTGGGCGGCACGGGCGGCGTCAGGCACACCAGTAATTGCTGTAAAGGGGTAAAAAATATAACCAAACCACTCAAAAATGGGGGTGGCTGCGGCCAGAATCAGCGCGGCCAGACCGATTCCCATTAGCAGCGGGACGAACTCCAGCAACAGATTTACGCCGCTGATCAGGCTGTTCTTCATATTCGTCAGCAGATTGCCGGCGGACTCCACGGCCTTTACCGCCTCCTCCAGCGCATTGGAGAAAATATTCCCTTGGAAGGACTCCACGATTCCGCCGTCCTTATCCGGCTCGTAATAGGTCTCCGGTTTCCTGCTGAGCGGGTAAATCCTGCAGGTCACAGCGGTGCAGAGGAAGGTAATCACCAGCGTGATCAGGAAGTAAAGCGTCCAGTATTCAGACAGCTCAAGAGTACCGGCCACAATGACCATGAACGAGATCGCAACCGTTGTAAAACCGGTAGCGATGATGCAGGCCTCCTTTGCGTTGTACTTGTTGTTTACGTACATCTGGTTGGTAAACAGCAGTCCCATGGATGTGCTGCCCACAAAGGAGGACACCGCGTCAACAGCGGACCGGCCCGGCGTTTTCCACAGTGTGCGGGTCAGTGGACGGACAAAGACGCCGATAAAATCCACAAATCCGTAATTGACCAGAAGACAGAGCAGCGGAGCGCCAATTACAATCATCAGTGCGGTGGGTTTCACCAGGCTGTTAAAGAGATAGGGGCCATTGTCCGCATTGAGAATAACCTCCGGGCCAAAATTAAAGCATACCATAACGGCAGCCACAAGGCCAAAAATCTTAAATCCGGTGAAAATCATGTCCGTTACGCTTCTGTTCCAAGTTTTTTTGACAAACGGCCACACCGCGCCCGCCGCGACAAGCAGCAGGGCCAGATAGTTGGCGACAACCCCAAGGCCGTCAATAATTGCGGTTGTCAGAATATCAATGGGAATCCCGTGGCGCTCTCCTATTGTAATTTGGGCAAAGAACATAAACACGCCAATAAAGCAGAACAAGAGAAACTGAATCACACTGGAGGCTTTGCTTTTCTTCACAATACTCACTCCTTTTCCGTCAGGATACTTCCTTTGCCGTTCTTCACACATTTTGGCCCATTATTTTCGCTGATTTCTGACGGCAGCAGTCAGACCCTTCCTTCCAGCCCCTGATCCACCAAAAGCTGGTCCTTTGCAGAGACGCGCGGGGCAGGCATTTCAAATGATTTTTCCACAACGGTGTAGTCAAAGTAGCCAAGTCTTGCCACCGGGCGAATCTTGCAGATATCAACTTTCCCGTCCCCGGTAAAGACCTCGTCTTTAATATGGATACCGATTACCTCACCGACAATGCAGTCAATAGTTGCCAGGCCACCGTTGGCAGGCAGGCGGAAGGTAGTAACATATCTGCACTCATACTGAATGGGTGATTCCGCCACACGGGCCACATCCACCAGCGTTGAAGGCGCCTTGGTTACACCGGAGTAATCAAACTTGTCGGTGTAGCCCTCCGGCAGCTTTGCAATGGAGGAGGCGTTCATAGCGTCCTTCAGCTCATAGGATACCATGTTATAGACAAATTCACCGGTGCGCTCAATATTTTTGATGGTATTTTTTCGATCCCCGAAGACATTCTGGTTGGCCGCAAAGATGACCATTGGTGGATCAAAGGTGAGGTTTGTAAACTGACTGTAGGGGGCCAGATTATCGGAACCGTCCTCGTTCCGGGTGGAGATCCAGCCAATTACTCTGGGAACGGTGCAAGACTTAAAGGGGTTTCTGCTCAAACCGTGGTTGTTTTTTGCGGGCTCGTAAAACATAGGGCACCTCCATTTTCATTACAGTGATTCGGTTTTATGAGAGGAAATATACTTACGCCTCCTCTTTTGCACACTACTATGTTACTGTCAACAGACAAAAAACTCTATTATATTTTTTGATATAAATTTTAATTTTCTTGACATCAGAGGCGGTTCCTGTATACTGTTTATAGTACCGATGAGCGCCGGAAAGGAGTGCAGCATTATGGAAAAGCAGATGCCCTGCCCAACGCAACGTATTGACGAGTCCATTTGCGGAATGGCAGATTGCACTCCTGATGTATATCGGGATCTGTTTTCTTCGGAGTATATCTCCGACGTGATTTACAATCATCCGGAGCGAATACAAAAAATTCAACCCATATTGGATAGGCTGAATTTTATTCGGAATATACACTTTGTATTTACCATAATCTTTGATAATTTCTGGAAAATCTGTGAAGATCGAAACAATACCTACCGCTATCAGCTGAAGCGCACCCTGTTAAATCAGATTCGCAACGCCCTGTCAGAGGTGCACCCGGCTTCCATCGCAGCAACGCTGATTGGAACGGACAAGATAGTTGTCCTTCTGGAATGTGCCGACATGGAGAAGGAGGCGGCTGAGCAGTACGCCAGACAATGCGCGGAAGCTCTGCGGGACAGCATCATGGCGCGGACCACTTTTTCCGTTTCCATCGGGGTCAGCAATTACTGTTCATCCTCCGCCTCTGCATGGAGGGCATATGAGCAGTCATTTCAGGCATTGAATGGGTCCTTTGCCTTTGGATATGGAAATGTTCTGAGTTACCGGAAGAAGGAGATTTCCGGGAATACCCTGAAACAAAGCGAGGCGGTTGTAATCGCAAAACGGTTTGCAGTCGCTGTCAGTTCCCATGACGCAGACCTCTGTGAGCACCATGTAAATCATCTGTTCCGGCGGCTTTCTATCCTTACAGTGGATGAAAACTATATTAAGTCGTATGTTGTTCTGGTACTGTCGGAGGTAACACAGTACTGCATCCGGCTGGGAATGGATGCGAACGACCTGTCCCAAAGGCTGATTCACATGATCCAGACCGCCTTCCAGGCAGGGACCATATCCAAACTCCGAGAGGAAACTGCGAGCTTTCTGATGGCTCTCATTGGAGCAAAAGACAGAAGCGACCTTTCTAGCTGTGATCAAATCAGTGTAGCTCATGCGTATATTGAACAGTTTCATACCGAAGATATTACGCTCAGGGATGTAGCGCAGCTGTGTGGATACAGCGACGCATACTTTTGCAGGATGTTCAAAAAAACATTTGGCAAAACCTACAGTTCTTTTTTGACTGAATGTCGCATTGAACACGCAAAGCAGCTTCTCAACGAGGGCAAACTGCGTGTCTCGGAAGTGGCAGAAGCTGTGGGGTTTCATAGCTTCAGTCATTTTTGCGTCAGCTTTCGAAAAATAGCAGGGGAATCACCGGGCAAATATCGTCTCCTGAAATCCGCAAAAACATAACTGCTGTTGTTTCAGTTGTGTTCATCCTGCGGTCTACCAAATGTCTACCAAAAAAGCCGTCAACCCCCTGCGGTGCAGGGGGTTGACGGCTTTCCATATTTTAGGACGTCTACCGGATGTCTACCAGTTTTACTTTTTTACATGGAAAGTGGCGTCTTTGACGGATTTTCTTCTCAGTTTCGCAACTTTTCACCCCCGCGCAAGGGGCGTGACACGGCGGTGGCAGGGGCGAAATGTTGAAAAACCTCGAAATTTTTGGATAAAATGGCGAAAATTGTTTCAAAAAGGTTAAATCTTCCGGGTCCACCGGGCGAGACAAATTTCCACATTTTCTCCAAAAAACGGCCCCTCTCAGGCCGAAAAATTTTGTAAGGAGGAAATCCGAATGAGAAACCTGAAGCGGGCTCTCAGCCTCACTCTGGCCTCTGTCATGCTCCTGGGCATGATGGTCATTGGCACCAGTGCGGTTGCGGGCTACTCCGACGTTGACGAGGACGACAACGTCGAAGCTATCGAGGTTTTGCAGGCAATCGAAGTCATGGTCGGCGACGACCGCGGCTTTGGTCCTGACCGTCCCGTCAACCGTGCGGAGATGGCGGTCGTCATGGGCCTGCTGCTGAACCTGGATTACAACTACTACGTGAGCACCTGCCCCTTTGCCGACGTGAGCGGCAACTATGACTGGGCCAAGGGCTGGGTCGGCGCCTGCGCCGCCAACGGCATTGTGTCCGGCCGCGGCGAGGGCATCTATGATCCCGCCGCCACCGTTACCGCCATCGAGGCCGCCTCCATGATGATGCGTGCCCTGGGCTACTTCCAGAACGCTGAGGACTACAACGACGGCTTTGTGCTGGTCACTGTCCGCCAGGGCAACCAGATCGGCATCTTCAACGGCGTGGGTTCCGACGGCAGCACCCCCATGACCCGGAACCAGGTGGCTCAGATGGCGCTCAACGCTCTGCGCTCCGAGATGGTGGACTTCACCGGCACTCCCGGCATTGAGGTCAACGGAGTGAAGGTGGGCTATCGCGCCGAGTACACCCCCCGCACCAGCACCGAAGCCAAGTACAACGCCATCGAGGGCCGGACCAGTGACGTGGTCACCGGCGACAACCACAAGGGCCAGTACTACATCCAGCTGGGCGAGGAGCTGTACGACGGCGACCTGCGCCTGGATAACGACGAGACTGACGTGTTCGGCCGTCCCGCCCGCCAGTGGGATTACAAGGGCGAGGAGATCGGCACCTATGCCAAGAAAGAGCTGATGCGCAAGAGCTGGACCGTCGGGATCGAGGGCGGCGACGTCTACTCCGGCGTGGGCGCTGCCGCTTCTGAGGACTACGACCTGTTCTACTGGGTCAATGGCTTGAAGAAGACCGACGACGAGGCCAAGGAAATCCGCAAGATCTTCGAGCGCCGCAACGACGACAGTGTTGTCACCACCGGCAAGGGTGTGCTCACTGAGGCCTATGTGGATGTGGATAAGGAAGAACTGACCATCGTTGAGATTCACACCTACCTGGCCTATGCCAACAATGACTATGATGCCCGCAACCACAAGCTGTCCATCACCGTCTATGAGGATTTGATCAAATCTGACCCGGCTGTCATTCCTCAGACCGCCAGCGAGAAGACCTTCTCCCGCTCCCTGTCCGGCGACGACTTTGCCGTTGAGGACTATGAGCAGGACGACCTGATGCTGGTCACATTTGCCGGCGCCAAGAAGGAAATCCAGAGCGTCGCCGAGCCCCAGGTCGTGGCCGATGTCTACATCAATTCCTACTCCACCGGCAAACAGGACGACGATGACAAAGCCTACATGATGAACAGTGTCACCGCCGACGGCACCAAGTACGACGCCTCTGAGGACGCCGTCTGGGACCCCGACTACCTGTATAACTACGCCACCACCGCCAACAGCATCCTCCAGATGAAGGACCACCGCTACAACCTGTATCTGGACCAGTACGGCTACGTTATCGGTCTGGAGAACGTGAAGGCCAACACCAACTATGCCTTCCTGATCGGCTATCAGGCTGGCTCCGACGTTCTGGCCAAGGCTGACGACAAGGCTCTGGTCATCCTCATCGACGAGGAGACCGGCACCGCCCACATGGAGACCGTGGTCGCCAAGCGGAGCAACCTGGGTACTGATGACGCGAAGCAGCTCTTCTCTGCTGATGGCACCAACTATAATTATACCAACGGCTATATCAACAAGTGGATTACCTACACCATGGACGGCGACGTGATGGTGCTGGAGAGCGCCGTGGATACCCAGTATCACGACGATTACACTGCCAGCCAGGTTATCGACCACGATAACGTCACTCTGGAGGGCGATCCCATCGAGAGTGCCAAGTTGGGCTATAGCAGCACTGCTGCTGACGCGCTCAAGTACGGCAATACCAAGACCGTCTACGTAGCTGTTGACACCGACACAAGCGTTGTCACTAACGGCTCCATCGTGGACATTAACGACGTTGTGACCGGCGTACGCAACGCCCACATCGAGTTTGTGGCCGGCACCACTAACGCCAGCGGCGCCTATGTCCTCTATGAGGACGGCTCCAGCTACATCAAGTATGCTGTGGTCGTGGGCGAGAGCTCCGGCAATAAGAACTTCGTCTATCTGACCAGCAAGATCAAGCAGGCCGACCGTGACGATGAGAAGGACAAGGATATCTTCATCTACGAGGGCTTCATCAACGACACCTGGTATGACCGCATCGAGTCCCTGGTCAGCTGGGAGGGCGCGAGCAGAGGCGGCGCCAACCTGGTGGAGGGCGTCCTCTACGAAGCCAAGATTAACGCCGACGGCCGCATCACCCGCATGGACGCAATGGCTGACAACTGGGACGACGCCAAGCAGACCGAAAACCGCGACGAGGGCTATGTCCAGGCCACCAGCAGCGACAGCGCCTTCAACGGCAACAATGACCTGGATTATCGGTATGGCAAGCTGTGGCTGAAGGATGACACCCTGTACATCCAGGACGACAGCACCAACGACAACTATGTCCAGCTGGCTGAAAAGGACGTCAAGTTCTACATCAAGGGCTCCGACGAGAAGGGCAAGATGGACAGCAGCTATGAGCTGTACACCAACGCCAAGAGCGCTATGAACCGCCTGGGTGCCAAGCAGGGCACCGACCTGTGGTACTTCACCGGCACCTTCGTGGCTATCTGCGACGACTCCGGCTTTGCCACCACCATCATCATCCGGGATGAGCAGTATGAGACCAACGGCAGCGACGTCGATGACGACGATGTCGAGCTCGGCGGGTATGTTGTTGGCTATCTGGGCAACAGCAAGGGCTCCAAGAATGTCCAGGTCGTAATTGGCCAGAATAAGGAAGATGGGAGCTTCGGCCACTGGCTGACCAAGGCTGAAATCGAGGCTCTGAAGATTACGGTTGACGATGTATACGTTGAGAACGCTGGCACTGAGATCAAGACCAAGTTTGGCCTGGGCCAGGAGGGCTCCGTGTATACCAAGCCGACTGACGTTGGTGACGGAACCAAATACAATTACCAGTTCGACAAATCTCCTCTTGCCGTATTTGACCTCTGGGCATATGACGGAAAAGCTTCTGGCGGTGCCAACGACCTCCAGCCCGGTGCCGGCTTCCTGAAGATTCACCTGGAATCCGCTTTGGGTGACGGTGTTCTGAAGGTGCGCATCCGCATCAATGGTGAGGTTGCTGGTCTGTCGGGAAGTGACCCGACCATCTCCTGAGTGATCAGCTTTCCAATCTGAAGCAAGGACCCCCCGGATTTTTCCGGGGGGTATCCCTTTTCCCTGTTATTTCTTATCCATTGCGTGAAACGCAACGACCCGGTACGTTTCATCCTTCATGTCCATCATCGTGGAGGTATCGGGGGCGTTGATGGTCACTGAATTCCCGCTCCAGGCAACAAGTACCGGGCGGTAGTATATGTTGTCGTTGCCCGCTCCAGGCAAGTCACCAATGTAGAAAGCCGCGTTGTTTGCGCTGAATGAAAACATAATCCCTGTGTACACCGGACCAAATACCATGAAGAATAGCGGCTTCTTTTTGAATGTGATGGCCTTTCCCGCCTTGGTCATGCCTGTTCCGGTGTAGCTGAAGGTTTCGATCTGGCAGTTGCCGTGCTTGGCCGCCAGCGCCGGCAGCGGTGAGAGCTTGGCCAGCTCCAGCCCGTGCGCCCCCAACGCCGCGTCGATTTTGGCGTTGTCCGCGTTGAAATCCTCCATCAGGATGCGGTCGTCCCGCTCCCATTGGTTGAGCGCGTAATTGGGTGTTTGATTGCTTGGCATGAGTTTGTTCCTCCTCAAAGTTTTTGGTGATAGGGGACGGCCCTCTCCGTCACGGCTTCGCCGTGCCACCTCCCCCAAAGGGGGAGGTAGGAGTCTTTCCAGACCCCGCCCAAAAGCTCCCCCTTTGGGGGAGCTGTCAGCCCCAAGGCTGACTGAGAGGGCGTCTCCCTCACCCATACCGTGTAATCCCCCCAAAGTGGTACGTTTCCATACATTTAATGGAAATGAGGGGTTATTATACCCATTTGGCCCTGATGAAAGAGGGGGCTCTGGATTTTACAATCCAGAGCCCCCTTCAGCTTGTCGAAAAGCGGCCTGACCAAAGAAAAGAAGGCAGGCCGCAAAATACGGCTCAGGTCGTCCCCGTCCGGGGGACGTCGTCGAACCTGACTCTCATGTTCGTCACACTCCGTTCTCTCAATTTTCGACCCGGAGGGCCGCGACGGGCGCGCGTTAGACTGTAGTGCCAAAAAAGATACACGCTTGTAGCTGTTGTGCAACAACTTTAAAAGTGGAGGTGTCTACTTTTTTGTACCATATCAAATCTCCAACTTCCATGATTCCGGTCAGCTTTTATACCATTATCCGGAAGGAAAATGTAATATCCTCTTCGCCGCCGATCTGGTAGGCCTCCTCCACGTCGCTGCCCCAGCTGTCGATGCCGCCCACCCCCCGCATGGCGGCGCAGAGGGTGACCACGGTGCGGACGGGGACGGGCAATTCTTCCACATGAGCGGCCTGCTCCAGCTGCTGCGGGGTGTAGGGGATTGCGGAGAAGGCGAAGGGCCGGTCCGCCATTTCCAGGATCAGCCTGCTCCCGTCCCGCGCCCGCAGGACGGCGGCACGGGTGTCCGCATGACAGCCGCACTCCTGGGGGACCAGGTAGGCAGGGATATGGGGCGCCTCACTGTGCCAGCCGAAGACGCCCCCCCGCTTCCGGTCGGGGTAGGTCTCGCCGGACAGGCCCAGCCACTCCACCCGCTCCATCGGCTCCGGCGTTTCAAACCGCAGGCCCAGCAGGGGCAGTCCGGGGCGGTTGGGGCCGCCGTGATAGTGGACGGTCATGGTCAGACTGCCTGTATCCTCCACGGTGTAGGTCACATCGGTGGGCAGACCGGGCAGAACGGGGGCGGTGTAGGTGAAGCGGACGGAAACCTTTTCCCTGCTCTCTTCCAGAACCTGGATATCCCCACATTTCTGCCAGCTGTCCGCCGCCGCCCAGATGGAGCTGTCGGCGGCAAAGCTGTTGCCCAGGTCGTTCTCGGTGGGGGCCCGCCAGTAGGCGGGGCGGGGAGCCCGCCACAGCCACTCGTGTCCATCTGTCCGCAGGGACACCGGACCGCCCTCCGGGTAGGAAAACAGAAGCTCAAAGTCCTCTCCCCGCACCCCCAGGGCCCCGTCCCCGTGGGTGATGCGCAGGGGGGATTTTTTCACCTGCACTGTAGGCAGAGACAGGTCCTGTTTCGCCCGCCGGTTGGCCGCATCCAGCCGCGCCCGCTCCTCAGGAGCAGAATACCAGTACCGCACCTCCTGCATGGCGGGCTTTTCGGTCCCGTCGGCAAAGACGATGCCATTGCCGCTGAAGGCGTAGTCGGTCTGCCGCTCGCCGAAGTCGCCGCCGTAGCCCAGCACCCGCCGGCCGTTGCGGTCCGTGCGCCACAGGGCCTGGTCCATGTAGTCCCAGATAAAGCCCCCCTGATACCGGGGAAACTCCTCCCCCAGGCGGATGTAGCTCTCCATGCCCCCCAGGGAATTGCCCATGTCGTGCATATACTCGCAGAGGATAAAGGGCTTTGGGGGATTGTTTTCCAAATACTCCCGAATTTCCCAGGGCGGGGCGTACATCCGGCTCTCCACGTCGGAGATGCGGTCAAATTCCCGACAGTGGAACACCCCCTCGTAATGGACCAGGCGGCTGGGATCGTTCGCCCGGAAGAACTCCGCCATAGCCAGGATGTCCTCTCCGGCGTAGGACTCGTTGCCGCAGGACCAGAACAAGATGGACACATGGTTTTTGTCCCGCTCAAACATGGACCGGGCCCGGTCCACCACACAGTCCCGCCACTCCGGGAGGCTGCCCGGCACATTCCAGGAGGGCTCCACCCGCCCCAGCTTCTGCCAGGAGCCGTGGCTCTCCAGATTGGCCTCGTCCATCATATAGATGCCGTTCTGGTCGCACAGGTGATACCAGGGCGTCTGGTTGGGGTAGTGGCAGGTGCGGACCGCGTTGATGTTGTTCCGCTGGAAGGTCTCCATGGCGGCGGTCATGTCAGCCAGACCGATGGCCCGGCCGGTGTCCGGGTTCCACTCATGGCGGTTGACTCCATTGATGACAAGGCGCTCCCCGTTCAGGAGCATCAGGCCGTTTTTCAGCTCGAACCGGCGGAAGCCGGTTTGGTAGGGGACAACTTCCGTCACTGTCCCGTCCGGAGCGGTGACGGTCAGCGTCACCTGGTACAGCTCCGGGCAGCCGTGGTTCCAGGGGCGGATATTCTCAAAGCGGAAGGGCTGGCTGCGCAGGTACTTGCCCTCCGGGGCCAGCTCCAGCCCACCGTTAAAGAGGACACCCCGCTCCGGGTGGGCGATGCGGCAATGGACCGTCCCCTCCCCCTCCAGCAGCAGGCGGACAGACAGGGTGCCGGTGGCGTTGTCCGTTTCCAGCCCCGCCTGGAGCCACAGGTCGGCCAGGTGGACAACCGGCTTGGCGTAGAGGAACACGGAGCGGAAGATGCCGCTGAACCGGAAGAAGTCCTGGTCCTCGATCCAGGCGGCGCTGGAGCGCTTGTACACCTCCACACACAGGCGGTTGCCCGTCTCCTTTACATAGGGGGTCAGGTCAAAGTCGGAGGGGGTGAAGCTGTCCTCCGCGTAGCCCACGAATTGTCCGTTGAGCCAGACGTAAATGGCCTGTTCCGCCCCCTGAAAGCTGGCGCAGACCCGCTTCCCCCGCAGGCCGGGGGCCAGGTCAAACTCCCGGACGTAGCTGCCCACCGAACAGTCCTCCCAGTCGATCTCCGGCGGGCGCAGTTCGGCACGGCCGTCCCAGGGGTAGAGGGTGTTGATATACTGAATCTGCCCATAGCCCTGGAGCTCCATGTGGCCGGGCACCCGGATGGTCCCGAAGTCGGAATCGTCAAAGCCCTCCCGCCAGAAGTCCGCCGGGCGGGCAGCGGGTTTGGGGCTCCAGGCGAAGCTCCACATACCATCCAAAGATTGACGCAGGGAGGTCCGCCCCAGGCGGGCCTCCCCGTCTGAGGCATAGCACACATGGTCGGAGTGGGCATCCAGCCGGTTTACCCGGAACACGGTTGGATCGGTCAGCCAGTTGAGGTCAGCCTGCATGTTGAAGTCTCCTTTTCCGTTGAATGTCCCCGCTCCTGTGAGGGGGCGGGGACAGATATTTTATTCCTTGACCGCGCCGGCGGCCACGCCGGCCAGGATATACTTCTGGAAGAACACATAGAGCACCACGGTGGGCAGCATGATGATGACGATGCCCGCCGCCAGGCTCTGCCAGGAGCCCTGCTGGGCGTTGGCGTAGTCCATGAGAAAGGTGGTCAGGGTACGCTGCTTGTTGCCGGGCATGTACAGATAGGGGATGTACATGTCGTTGATGATGGTGATGGATTTGATGATGGCCACTGTAGCTGTGGCGGGGGCCAGCAGAGGGAAGATGATTTTGGTGAACAGCTGGAAGTAATTGCACCCGTCCAGCAGGGCGCTCTCGTCCAGGGAAGTGGACAGGTTGGACAGGAACTGCCGGTAGATATACAGCTGCATCAGGTCGGAGGCCACATAGATCAGTATCGGCGCGCCGGGGCTGCCGTATAACCCCAGGCCGTTGATAATTTTAAAGCGGGCGATCTCAGTGACGAAGGTGGGCACCAGCATCCCCACGAAGAACAGGGCCACAACCACCTTTTTAAAGCGGAAGTTGAACCGCTCGATGATATAGGCGGTGATGGTGCCCAGCAGGATGTTGAAGAACAGACTGACCGCCAGGATGAGCAGGGTGTTCTTCACGCCGGTAATCAGCCGCTTGTTGGTGAGCACCTCCTTGAAGTTCTCCAGGGTGGGCTCGGGAGGCAGGGCCAGAGGAGAGGTGTTCACCATGTCCGCCCGGGTCTTGAAGGCGGCGAACACCTGAATGGCCCCCCGGATGTTGTCAAAGAGGACGAAGTCCACCATCAGGGCGATGGAGGGGGTCTGGATGTAGCGGAAGAGTTGCCAGGAGTTGGCCCCGTCAATGCGGGCGGCCTCCATGATGTCCTGATTCACCGACTGTAGGGCGGCCATAAACAGGATGATATGGTAGCCCGAGAACCGCCACAGAGAGACAAAGGCCAGGGTAAAGTTGACGATCTTCTCGTCGGACAGCCAGCCGTGGCCGCTGAGCATCCCCAGCTTGATGGCCTCCAGGATGCTGTCAAAGGCGCCGTTGACGGGGAGAAGAAGTAGGAGAAGGCGTAGGAGATGGCCATGCCGTTGATGTTGTAGGGCAGAAAGACCGTGGTCTTGTAAAACTTGGCCGCCCGCAGCTTGCTGGTGAGCAGCACCGCGAAGGCCAGCTCGATGGGAATCATACACAGGTGGACCACAAAGTAGACCGCGTTGTTTTTCAGGCTCTGCCACAGGTCGGGATTCTTGAACATGGAGACGTAGTTATCAAACATGATGAAGTCACTGGTTTTGGACAGGCCGTCCCAGTTGGTAAAGCTCATGCGGAACAGGTCGATGGCCGGAAAGACCACAAAACACACCAGCAGAAACACCGGGATGGCCAGAGAGGACATAATGAACAGTTTTCGCTGCTTTTCCAAGGAGCTCATCGCATTCCCTCCTTTATTTTTGATAAAAAGGAGGCCGCCCGCTCAGGCTGGGCGGCCTCGTCATTGCGTTCTGTTCGATTTTACTGGATGCCCAGCTTGGCGCGGGCGGCGGCCCACTTGGCGTCCAGGTCGGCCAGGGAAGCGTCCAGGTCGAAACCGTTGGTGAGCATCTGAGCGCCCAGCTTCTTGTAGTCGAAGGTGGTCTCGTTCTGGAGGGCGGTGAAGTCGTCGCCGCCGCCGTCGTACATGACCATCTCGCCGTCAGGCTGAGCGGCGTCCGCCTCGGCCAGGATGGGGTCCTTGTCCTTGCTCATGCCCAGGGGGGCCTTACCCAGCACGCCGCTGGTAAACAGGTCATAGACGCGATGATAGGCGGTGTTGATGTCGGTGCCGGAGGCAAAGGGAGAATCGGTCTTGGCCATGTCGTTCCAGTTCTGGCCGTTGCCGCTGATGAGGGCGGGCATGAACTCCATGTAGGGGTAAGTGGGCCACTCATCCTTGGCGCCCAGAGCGATGGCCATAAAGTCGGGGTCCTTGGCGCCGAAGTAGTCCTGAAGCTTCTTGGACACGTCCTTCAGCTCCTCCCAGGTGGTGGGCACCTGAACGCCCGCCTCCTGGAACATGTCCTTCCAGTAGTAGACATACTCGTAGCCGGCGGTCATGGGGATGCCCAGCACCTTGCCGTTCAGGGCGTAGCCCTGGGCCAGGGTGTTGTTCTTGCAGGCCTCGGTGTCGCTCAGGTCCAGCAGGTAGTCCTGGAAGCGGGCCAGAGTGAAGGGCTTGTTGAACATTACGTCGGGCAGCTGGTTGGCGCTGGCACGCATTTTCATGGAGTTCCAGTATTCGGAGTCATCCTTTATCTTCTCCACCTCAACATTGATGTTGGGGTAGGCCTCCTGGAATTTACCCTCCATGTCGTTGGCCTCGATGTACTCCAGCAGGTTGTTGTCCCAGATGGCAAATACCAGGTCACCCTTTAGGTCGCTGGCGGCAGTGCCGGAACCGCCGGGATTGGACCCGTTGGCGGGGGTGCCGCTGCCGCCGCAGCCGGCGAGAAGGCTGAGCGCCATGGCCGAGGCCAGCAGGGCAGATAACAGCTTTTTCATAACATATTCCTCCCATTTTAGCTTCATCTTCCAGGATTTCTCTCCTGGATGTTACTATTATTGTACTAAACGCAGGACGAAAATGCCATGAAGTATGGTTTGGATTTCTTGATATTTCGTATGGTCTAATCCCTGGTTTTTCGGAAATCCTTGGGACTCATGCACAATTTTTTCTTGAACATATGGTTAAAATGCTCAACGCTGCTGTAGCCCACCGCATCGCTGATTTCATAAATTTTCATGTCGGTCTGAAGCAACAGCTCCTGGGCCCGCCCGATGCGCAGGTCGTTGAGATAGCCGATAAAGGTGCAGCCGCACTCCTGGGTAAAGCGGGAGCTGAAATACTTTTCGCTGAAGCCCACAAAATCGGCCACTGTCTTGAGCATCAGCTCCGGATTGGTAAAGTTGTCCTGAAGGGCGTCGATGGTCTCAATGGCGGAATTTCGGATGATGTAGCTGACAACGACCTCCGCACACACAAAGACCAGAACCAGCGGGATTACAACCATCAGCAGAAAGCTGCGATAGTAAGTCCGTTTGAGTGTCGGTTGTCTGTTGGTGTTCCGCATCGCCATGCACCCTTTCTCATAATACCTGCTGTTGCCTTTTGCCCCTATTACTGACGCAGCCACTCTGAAATTTTTAAATGCTTGTCAAAATTCTTCTTGACATTCACCTGACTTTTTTCGCCGGAAAAGTTGTACGCAAACGTACACATTTTATCTTCCGCGCCGCATATACTGATATGTATATCCGCACACTATAAATGGAGGAGTTTGCATGAACGACAACAAAACGACACAGCTCCCATCTGCTGAGCGCCCCGCCCCCCGCAAGCCCGACCTGGACGACCTGATCTTTCAGGGGGAGGGCTGGCTGGCCAGCGACCGTTAAAGGGACGTCTCCTGTGGAGACGTCCCTTTTCCCAGCCGTGCCCGCTACAGCCCGCCGGTCAGAGCCCGTTCCAGCAGTTCGGGCAGCTTCTCCGGGGCACAGGCGAAGCAGGGAATGTCCATAGCCGCCACCCGCTGGGCAGTCTGGGCATCGTAGTAGGGCTTGCCCCCGTCGGCGATGGCCAGCAGAACCACCACCGTCACTCCGGAGCCCTTCAGCTCCTCCAGCCGCCGGAGGAGGGCCGCCCGGTTGCCCCCCTCGTCCAGGTCGGAGATGAGGAAAAACAGGGTTTTGGCCGGGGACTCCACCAGTTCCTGGCAGTAGGCGACGGACTTGGCAATGTCGGTGCCGCCTCCCATCTGGAAGCCAAAGAGCAGGTCCACCGGGTCGGCGCACAGGGGGGTGAGGTCCATGATCTGGGTGTCGAAGGCCACCACGCTGGTGCGCACGGCGGACATGGAGGCCAGCACACAGGCCATCACCGAGGAGTAGAGGATGGACTGGCCCATGGACCCGCTCTGGTCGATGTTCAGAATGACGTGCCATCGGTTCACCCGGCTGGCCCGGTCGAAAAACCACACCCGCTCCGGGAGGATTGCCCCCAACTCTTTGTTATAATTTTTCAGATTTCTACGAATCGTATAGGAAAAATCCAGGGCGGCGGCGGCGGGCAGGGGGGAGTGGGCCCGGCGGTTCAACGCCGCCGTCACCGCCCGGCGCATATCGTTCTCCAGCAGCCGGTTGATCTCCTCCACAATTCTTCGGATAAAGGCCCGGGCCGCCTCCTTGGACTTTTTGGGGATCTGGTCCTTGAGCATGAGCAGGGTGGAGGCCAGATTCAGGTCGGGTTCCAGGGTGTCCAGCAGCTCAGGCTCCAGCAGGAGCTGCTTTAAGCCCTTGCGCTCGATGGCATCGTTCTGCACCACCGCCACCGTCTCCGGGTCGAAGAGGGAGCGCAGGTCCCCCAGCCACTTGGAGATCACCGGGGAGGACGGCCCCTTCCCCGCGCCCCGGCCGGATTCGCCAAAGCCCTCCCCCGGCCCGCCGTAGATGGCCCCCAGGGCGGAGTCCATAAGCAGCTCCTCTTGGGACAGGGGAGCGCCTCCCATGCCAGAAAAGGACTGCTCCGTCTCCGCGCCCAGGATCAGCCGCCAGCGGCTGAGCTGTTCGGTTTGGGACATAGAATCACCTCGCAATGTTGCCTGTAGGGGCGACCTGTGGCCGCCCGCCGGTGTTAATCCACCCCTGCATGCGGTCCCTCAAAGCTCGCCGGATACGTAGGGCGCGACGACCCGGCGCGCCGTTCTGCGGGAACCGAGAGCAGCGGGCCGCCGGGTCGTCGGCCCCTACAGACATCTTCCTAAATATCGTCAAAGTCGAAGTCGGACAGGCTGTCCAGCACCGCCTGTTCGGCTTCCGTCGCCTCGTTCATCAGCAGTTCCGCCGCCTGCCGGGGGTTCACGCCCCAGATTTCCCCCAGATTTTCCGCGATGTCGTTTTTCTCCTTGGGGGAAAAATCGGCAAAGGCCCTGCGGAGGAAGACCAGGGCCCGCCGGAAGGTCTCGTCGTCCAGGCCGGAGAGGTAGCTGTCCAGCTGCCGCCACAGGGACAGCCGGGCGATGAGGGCGTAGCGGTTCTTCCCCGCCAGACCCTCGAACCACCCCGCTCCCAGGTCGGCGGGGACGCCGGGGGACAGCCGCCGGGCCACCTCCCGAGCGAGGAGGTCCTCGTCCACCGCCCCCCGCTCCAGCAAAATCGCCATGGCGAAGCCGGAGCACCGGGTATTCAAATCGTCCCGGTCGGAAAGCTCCCCCAGCAGGGAAATCCACCGCGCCGCCTCCAGAAAGTCGTGGCTGAGCTGGAGGGTGTTGAGCTGGTCCATGGCCCTTGTCACCGCCTGTGCAGCCTGGGCGTCGCAGGCGCAGGCCTCCGCCAGGGTGAGGCAGGCCCGCAGGTACAGCTGCTTTACAAGGGGAACAACCGGCTCCGCGTCAAACCGGCGCAGGTCGCCGTAGCGCACCACCAGGCTGAGCCGGGCGGCGGTGTCCGCCACGTCGGCAATGGCGGCGGCATCCACCCCCAGCCCCTGGAGGACGGACAGGGCATGCTGGGCGGCGGCGGGCATCCCGCACAGGAAAGCGTCCTGAAAGATGGAGGCCGCCTCCCCCAGAGAGGTGCTTTGGTCCGCCCGCTCCTTCAGGGCGAAAGCCGCCGCCCCCTGGATGGTGTCCCCCATCAGGGCGGATTCCACAATCTCGATCTCCGCCTCCGGGGTCCAGCGCAGCTCCCAGTATTCCCCCCAGCTGGCCCCCTCCTGCCGGGAGGGGAGCAGGGCGGCGAAGTGGACCCCCAGCACCCGCAGGCGGTGGAGGAAGAAGGACCGGCGCAGGTCGGCCAGGGCGGCCCCCTCCGACTTCACATTCAGCTTCTCCCGTAAATCCAGGTCCAGCCGCTGGAGCTCGGCGGTGCGGAATTTCTCCAGCCGCAGCTCCTTCAGCTGGCGGTAGAAGTCCTCCTGCACGCTGGTGCGGGCCACCCCCTGGGGGAGAAAGCCGATCTTTTTGCCGATCTCGGTGTCGGCCGCCGCCAGTGCCAGCTCGGAAAACTGCCCGTGGCCCATGGTGGTAACGGAGGCGTCCCGCAGGTCTGACAGGGCAGGGTACTTGCTCCCCCGTATGGCGCAAAGGGTTTGGGCCAGCCGGACGGCTTCGATCACCTCGGCAGAGGAGGTCAGATTGCCCGCCTTCCGATGGGCGGAGGCCAGCCGGGTGAGGTAGAGATAGGGGGCCCGCCCCAGCCCGCCGGTGTGGAGGGCCTCCCACAGCAGCTCAAAGTAGGCCGGGGCCTTGTTCCCCGCCCCGTAGCCCGAGCGGGTGGTGAGCCGGTAGTAGGAGTAGGGCATCAGGGTGGCGCAGGCCTCCGTCCGGGGCAGGGCGTCCTCCTCTTCGTCGGTCATGGGTGCGTTTTCCTCCAAGCCCGCCACATGGAAGGACCCGCAGACACAGAAAATCCTTTCCGGGGAAATGCCCGTGTCGACGGCCTGGCAGACCACCCGCTTCATGTAGGCCTCCCGCACCACCGTCTCGGCGGCGCGGCGGGGATCGCCCGCCGAGGCCTCCCGCAGGCGACTACCAAATGTATTACAGGCCGCCTGATATTCCCCAAAGTTTTCAATCTGCTCGAAATTCCGCTCCCAGAAGGTGTCGTGGTCCTCACCGGTGACCGTCTCCAGGCGCTTGTAGATGGATTCGGTGGTTTGGGCGACTCCCTCAGTCACCGCCTGCGGCGGCGACAGCTCCCTCAAAGAGGGAGCCCCTTGGGCGATGTCATCGGAAACAGCCTCCCTCTCTGAGGGAGGTGGCACGGCAAAGCCGTGACGGAGGGAGTTTTCCTCCCCCTCCCGGAGTGCCAGAAACACCGACGAGGGCAGGTCCATAAACCGGCATTCCACCCCGTGCTCGTGGGCCCAGAGGATGGCCTGGACCT
>Ga0209064_1002268_pt1 | contig 22575 bp, 14 predicted proteins | sample Inofromicrocosms_FD_187498 | JGI IMG/M metagenome (GOLD analysis project Ga0209064, IMG submission 187498) | Mouse cecum microbial communities from Vienna, Austria - Inoculum for glucosamine and mucus D2O microcosms (SPAdes) (version 2) | ecosystem: Host-associated > Mammals > Digestive system >... | reverse complement strand
CTTTCCGCGTTCCGCCCAACCGGCCCCTCTCAGGCCGAACAATTTTAAAAGGAGGAAATCCAATGAGAAACCTGAAGCGGGCTCTCAGCCTGACCCTGGCCTCTGTCATGCTGCTTGGCATGATGGTCGTCGGCGCCGGCGCTGCGGGCTACCCCGACGTTGACGAGAACGACAACGTCGAGGCCATTGATGTCCTTCAGGCCGTAAATGTCATGGTCGGCGACGACAATGGCAATTTCGGCCCGGACACTCAAGTAAACCGGGCTCAGATGGCCGTAGTTATGGCCAAGCTGCTGAACCTGGATTACGACTATTACCGTGGGCAGGACGTCTTCTGGGACGTGCCTGAGTGGGCCAAGCCCTACGTGGCCGCCTGCTATGCCAACGGCATTGTCTCCGGCTATGACGCCAACACCTACGGCTCCGGCGACCCTGTCACCGCCGTGCAGGCCGCCAGCATGATGATGCGCGCCCTGGGCTACTTCAAGTACCAGAGCGACTACGCTGAGGGCTTTGAGCTGTCCACCGTGAAGCAGGCCAGCAAGATCCGCCTGTTCACCGGCATCAACGCCGACGCCAAGACCGCCCTGACCCGTAATCAGGTGGCCCAGCTGGCGCTGAACGCTCTGAAGACCTCCATCGTGGAGCCCAGCGACAAGACCATCAATTGGGTGGACGGCAACGGCAATGTGATTGCCAGCGGCGGCCAGGTAGACTACGTGGTCGTCGCCAGCAGCGAGAGCTACGCCAAGGCCATCAACCGCACCGAGCGGAGCGGCAACGGCCTGAACCAGGTCAACGGCTACACCGTGGAGCTGGGCGAGCAGCTGTACAACGGCAAGCTGAAGCTCACCGACGACATCGATGCCTTCAACCGTCCCGCCCGCAACTGGGAGTTCGACGGCAAGAACATCGGCCTGTACGCCAAGGAAGAGCTGATGGAGATGGAGAACGTCGGCACTGTCACCGGCAAGGATCTGTATGATCTGCTGGGCAAGACCGTGATCAACGACTACACCATCGAGGTCGCCCTGGACGGCGTGACCGATCCCGCCATTGTCCGCGCTGTCCGCAACTACGACACCGCCGGCGGCAAGAAGAATGTTGACTTTGTCTTCAACAAAGACGACATCAACCGCAGCAACAACGGCTCTCTGGGCGCCACCGGCACCGGCGTGCTGACCCAGGTGTTCGTTGACCCCGACTACGACAACGGCTCCAACCGGCCCGACGGCAAGGTCTGGATTGCTGTTATCAACACCTATCTGGCCCGCGCCAACCAGAACTATGACAGCAAGCGCGAGGAGCTGGTTCTGAACGCCTACTCCGTCGCCAAGCACAGCGGCGAGTATGTCAAGCTGGACAAGGACGGCGCCTCCCAGCAGGTCCGTCTGGGCGTGGACGAGTTCCCCGCCATCAAGGATGCCAAGGAGAACGACCCCTTCCTGGTGACCTTCGCTGAGGGCGAGGTGCAGAGCGCCGTGCCCGCCGAGGTCCTGTCCGAAGTGAAGGTCAGCTCCTTCAAGAAGAGCGACAACGTGGTTGTGGACGGCACCACCTACAAGTTCACCACCACCGCCGGCTTCGAGACCGGCACACTCAAGGTCGACTACACCGGCGACGACCTGACCAACCTGAAGGACCGCGCCTACAACATCTTCCTGGACGCCTATGACAACCTGATCGGCGTGCAGCTGGTTGACGAGGTCAAGAACTACGTGTTCATCTCCGCTCTGGACCTGAACGACAGCAACCTGGTGAACGGCACCGCCAACGCCAAGGCTCTCTTCCTGGACGGCACCGTGGACACCATCCGCGTCAACATGGACAAGAGCGACATCAACCCCTATGATAACACTGCCACTCCCGGCGGCTACAACAAGAACTCCATCCTGAATACCTGGTGCACCTACACCAAGAACAACAGCGATGTGTACACCGTGAAGCAGGTCGCCGATGTGTCTGCCAATGGCGACACCTACCTGCCCGGCGGCACCAACGGCGGCAGCCTGGCCCAGTATCACCAGACCGCCGGCGCTACCGAGTTCAAGATTGACAAGAAGCACATCACTCTGGACGGCAATAACAGCCACAGCGGCCAGTTTGCCCGTGTCTACGGCAACGAGAAGACCGTGTACCTGACTGCCGAGCTGTCCAACCTGACCAACCAGGGCGGCGTCTGGGGCGTCATCAAGGACGTGGACAGCGTCACCACCGGCATTGAGAACGCCAATCTGCTGGTTTGGACCGATCAGGTCGCCGCGGATACCGCCGGCACCGACAAGGTCACCATCGGCGCTCTCCGCCCCATTCCCCCCACGGATGATCCCGAGTACGCCTCCAAGGGCGTGTACACCCTGTACAATGCCGACGGCATCGTGATCGCCGCTGTTGTGGTCGGCGAGGACGACGGCACCGCCCGCAACCTGGTCTATGCTCACACCAGTGACATCGACTGGGAGGCCTACAACGGCGAGGGCAGCACCCGCGCCGACGGCGACGGCCTGTTCACCTGGACCCGTAAGGTCATTTCTGACGGCAAGGAGATCACCCTGACCGAGGTCTCTGACGGCAACAGCGGTCTGGCCGCTATGGCTCAGTATCACTGGTACCAGGTCAAGACCGACGGCGACGGCGTGATCACCGGCGTGTACCGCCTGCCCGGCGACGAGATCGAGGGCAACACCAAGCACAACAAGCTGAACGCTGCCAAGCTGGTCCGCTACAAGGATCTGGCCCTGGACTACACGTACTATGACAAGAACGAGAACGGCGTGCAGGACAAGGATGAGAATGGCAAGCCGACCGAGATCGGTGAGATTGCCTACACCATCCAGAACGGCGCCAGCACCATCCTGTACTGGAACCAGAGCTACATCCGCGACCACCTGTACATGGACGGTCGTACCCTGTACGTTGCCACCAACGACGACTACGGCTTCGTTGTCAACAGCAATGTGAACTGGGTTGTCCAGCAGTGGGATAACAACGCCAAGGAGACCTACATCGACGAGGGCACCACTGCCACCGGTCTGAAGAACATGATCGATGAGCTCAACCGCCGCAACACCAACCGCGAGGGCCATATTGAGCCCTATCACTATCAGGTGGGCGCGATCATTGAGAACGGCATTGCCTCCTCCGTGGTCATCTACTACAACGAGAACGACTACGACCGGCCCAACAGCGGCGGCCCCGCTGAGGGTACTGAGGCCACCGTGGACCTGACCGGCGTGCTGGGCAACGCCAAGGTCTACGACGCCAAGGACGTGGAGATCGAGGGCGTCGCCATCCGCGGCGGCAACCGCTTCACCGTCAAGACCGGCGACGTGCTCACCGTGGTGGACACTGATATCGCCAACAAGAAGTTCGAGGCTGCTGCCAATCCTGCCGCCAACGCTGAGATCAAGAAGGCCGACGGCGACCTGAAGATCAATGTCAAGGGCGATGTCGTTGTCAACGGCGTCATCGGCGAGGAAGAGCCGGGCGAGACCAAGACCCTGACCCTGAAGGGCGGCCTGATGGCTACCGGCGTGGAGGTATACACTGGCGATGCCAGCGGCAGCCCGCTGACCGGCAAGGACGTAACCAGCGCTGGCGTTAAGAGCGGCGTTGAGTACAAGATCCCCGCTGGCACCAAGGTTACCATCAATGCCAAGGGCGACACCGGTGTTACGACAAAGAGCGTCATCATCGACGGCGTGGTCGTGGACATGGATGCTAACGTCAGCACCAACAGGCTGGTCGTCTTCACCATGCCCGATGCGAACTTCACTCTGGACACCACCGCCAATACTGGCAACGTAGCCAATGCCAGTACCTACCATAAGGTAGTTGTTGGTGAGGGCCTGACCGTTACAGGCGCTACTGGTAACGTGATCGTGATCGACGGCGTGACCTATGTCAAGGACAGCGCGACTCCCACCGTCAAGGGCGGCACGTGGATTGAGGCAGCCGACGCGAATACCAAGGCAGGTACCATTAAGAATGATAATACCGCGATGAGCGCTGTCAGTGCGCCGGCTTGGGTGCTTCCTGCCTACGCCCTGACCCTGACCAACGCAACTGCCAGCTACGACAAGAATAACGCCAATACGAGTGTCAGCAGTGGGAATGGTGTTGCTGTTGGCACTATGCTGAAGGTCGTTGCCGGAGCCGGTAAGACCGGCGTCTTCGTGGCTACCACCGACAAGGCTGGCGCTGATATCGCCGGCACTGGCTACACCTACCGGATGCCCGCTGAGGACACCACTCTGCAGGGCGGTGCCAAACTGACCCTGAATGGTGTGACCGCTAAGTACGGCACCCTGGAGGTTCAGAGCGGCTGGATTGTCGACGGCAACGCTACCCCGACCGTCGCGGCTGTTGATGCAGATCTGACTGTCATCGAGACCACCGGCGGACTTGTTGGCGCTAACAATACGTACACCGCTGCTGCTATCGCGGCCGACACCGAGCTGAGCGCGGCCCTGGCTCTCGGCACTCTGGACAAGGTCACTATCAAGACCAAGAGCGAGGTGTCCGATATTGAGAGCACCATTATCGCCAACACTGCCACTGAGGGCTATATTGTCCTCAGCACAGTGATCAGAATCACTGGTACTGACCAGCTGAAGGTGACCGATGCGAACGGCGGTGCGGTTGATCTCGCTGAGTTTGTGGCCAGCGGCACTGACGCGAAGGCTGCTTATGAGCCGGCCAACAACTGGCTGCAACTGACAGTCACAAAGGATATCTCTGGCTGGAACTTCGACGGAGAGGCTTAATTCCCCGCACTGAAACCAGCTTAGCAAGATTCCAAAGGACCCCGGGCTTTCGCCCGGGGTCCTCTTTCATCCCTAAAAGAAGAATATAACGTAATCGTAGACATTCAGCGGTGTGTTCCCGCTGTTCACCATCTCCAGGGTAATCGACGCGCTGGATGAGCCGTTCAGCCCGTCCGCCTCAAAAACGTGCTCCCGGCACTCCACATCCCGCCCGGGGGCCTGTGTGAAGGCAAGGCCTGCCGCTTTCATTTCCACACCGTTCACTTTGGGAGTTATCCCCGTGCCGCTGTCGTGGAGCCACATGATGGCCTTGGTCCATCCGGAGCAGTTCAATGATACCTGACGGGTCACCATTGCGCCGTTGCTCTGGGCAGGGACCGTAAGAATACCATTCTGAACCACCGCGCCGCCGCTGACGTTATAGAAGTCCGTGTGTTGGAAGTTGTTGAACAGCACCCCCCGAGTGGGCATGGCCTTCCCCACAGTTCTATAGTCGAACAGGGCGTATTGTCCCGCGAAGTACGCCAGATTGGGCACCGCCCGGCACAGCAGTGAGACCCGCTCCTCCAGGTTGTGCAGGGCGGCGTCGATTTTGGCGTTGTCGGCGTTGAAGTCCTCCATCAGGATTCGGTCGCTGCGCTCCCACTGGCTGAGCGCGTAGTTGTCGGTTCGGTTGGTTGGCATAATTTCTTCCTCCATGATTGATAAATTTTCGAATGTAGGGCAAGGGCTCTGCCCTTGCCTTTTTAAAAGGCGGTATCTGATTAGGCAAGGGCAGAGCCCTTGCCCTACATGACGTGCCCCTCAATAACCCCGAAAAATCCCCCAAAAGTCGCACGTTTCCGTGCACCGAACCAAACCGAGGGGAAACTATGCCCAAAAACAGGTGATTTTTGCTCCGCTAGCCGCGGCTGTCGTTAAACTGGGTTGAGTTTTCAATGAGCAGCTTGGGCGCGATTACAACATTCTCCGCCGGCTCGCCGTCAATCAGGTGCAGCAGCTGATAGGCGCAGTGCTGGCCGATCTCGTAGTCGGCGGAGGCCATGCTGGTCAGGGTGGGGGAGACGGCCTTGGCGATCAGACCGCTGTCCAGGCAGATCAGCGACACCTGGCTGGGCACGCGGAAGCCCTGGGCCAGCAGGGCGTTGAGCACACCCGCACCGCAGCGGTCGTTGGGTACGATCACCGCGTCAAAATCCGTGTTGGAGCGCAGCAGCTGCTGGGCGCAGTCGTAGCCCGACTCAAAGGTCATCCCGCCGAACAGCAGCAGCGAGGGGTCGGGCTCCAGGCCGACCTCCTCCAGGGCCCGGCAGTAACCGGCGTACCGGTCGTAGGCGGTGAAGCAGCCCTGGTGGGCCGTGCGGTACTCCTGGACAAATTTTTCATAGGTCTGGGTGTGCTGGGCCCAGTAGTACACGATGAAGGCGATATTTTTTCTCCCCAGCCGCAGCAGATAGCGGGTACTCTGATAGGCCGCCTCCGTGTTGTCCAGGTGGACGTGAATCAGCCCCTCCGCCAGATAGCGGGGGCCGGTGACCACCATGGGGATTCCGGCCAGCCCCGGGGCCGCCTGCCGGGGGTCGGAATTGGTGACGGGCGCGATGATAATCCCGGCGGTGTCGGGACTGCAGGCCTCCTGGAGGCAGGCCAGCTCCAGCTCCGGCTTCGACTTGGAGAGCATAATCTGCACCCGGTAGCCCAGGGGCTGCACCACATCCAGCACGCCGGTCACCGTTGTGGAGTAGTAGGTGTTGCTGACGCCGGGCATAATAAAGACGATATTTTTCTTTGCCCTGCCGTTCACCGGGTAGCCCAGGCTGCGCGCGGCGGAAAATACCCGCTGTACCAGCTCTTCGCTGACGGAAGGATTGCCGTTCAGGGCCCGGGACGCGGTGGCGGGCGAAACGCCCGCCGCTTTTGCCACAGATCGAATGTTGTTTTTACCCGGTTTTCTCATAGTGCTCCCCCTCATATTGCGTGAATTTCACAAATTAAGTATACAAAACACTCTAACAGATGTCAATATCATCAAAGAGGGCGGCGCAAGGCTCCCTGCGATCAAAAATCTCCCGCCAGACACAGCCTGGGCGGGAGATTTTTTGCGGAATCACTCCGCCGGGGCAGTCTTCAGAAAATTTGACATGATCTCTTTTCCGTATTCCGACAAAAAGGACTCCGGATGAAACTGCAGGCCGAAAATCGCCTGCGTCCGGTGGGCGATTCCCGCCACATCCTTCCCGCTCCTGGCAATTATGGAGAACTCCGCCGGGATGTTCTCCTCCGGAACGGTCTCCGCATGGTAGAAGCCGGCGTAAAAGCTGTCCGGCAGGCCGTGGAACAGGGGGCTGGGCGCGATATGTACCAGCTCCCGCTTCCCTTGTCTGATCTCCGCCATCTGGACGGATTTTCCCCCGTAGGCGGCGCAGATAATGCGGTAACCCAGGCAGATGCCCAGAATAGGCACCCGTCCGGCGAAGGACCGCACCAGCTCCAGACTGTTCCCCGCCCGCTCCGGGGCCGCGCTCCCGCCGGAGAGGATGAGGTGGCTGGGGGCCATCCGCTCCACGTCCCCCACAGCAACGCCGTCGTTGCGTACCACCCGGATGTCGGGGTTCAGCTGTCCGGCGAGCTGGTAGATATTGTTGGCACAGCCGTCGTAGTTGTCAATGATTAGAATCATCCTGTCTCTCCTTCGCCGCGAGCCTTATCGTGCTGAGCATGGCCTCTGTCTTGACCATCGCCTCCCGATACTCCTCCTCCGCCGTGCTGTCAATCACAATGCCGCCCCCGGCCCGCACGGTCAGCACGCCATTCTGCATATAGGCGGAGTGAATAAAGACAGAAAAGTCCGCATCGCCGTCCAATCCGATATAGCCCACAGCGGAGCCGTAGATTCCTCTGCGCTCCTGTTCAAGTTCGCTGATCACCTCGCAGGCCCGGAGCTTGGGAGCGCCCGACACTGCCCCTGAGGGCATGACGGCGTTGATGACGTCCAGCGCATCCATGTCCTCCCTCAGCTCCCCGGTGATGGTGGAACCCAGGTGCATCACTCGGGAACAGCGGACAACGTTCAGGTAGTCCCGTACCTGAACGCTTCCGAGCTTGCTCACAAACCCAAACTCGTTGCGGGAGTCATCCACCAGCATGTTGTGCTCGTCAATGGCCTTGCTGTCGTGGAGCAGGGCCTCGGCCCGGGACCTGTCCTCCTGGGGATTCTCCCCTCTGGCACAGCTGCCCGCCAGCCGCTCGGTCATGACAATACCGTTCCTCAGCCGGACAATCGGCTCGGGGGAGGCGATGGCCGCCTCCACATCGCAGGTGGAGAAATAGCACATGCAGCGTGTGGGGTCCGTTTGGCGGAGAAGGTCGAAGGTGCCGAGCAGGCTGCCCCTCGCCCTGGCCCTCTGTCCGTTGGTAAGGACAATCTGTGCTACGTCCCCCCTCTGAATATGGCGCCTGGCCGCTTCCACCATACGGTGATAGACCTCCCTGGGGTAGATGGAGGAGAACTGACTGAGCAGCTCCAGCGGAGGCGGAGCCTCCCCCGCCTCCAGGGGGCAGGACAGGATACGCTCCATCTCCTCCAGATGCTTCTCCGCCTCCCGCAGATTATCCTCCAGGCGGTTTGTGGCAATATTGCAGATCAGATAGAGCACCCCCTCCTGCCGGTCCAGGACGCACAGTCTGTCAAAGAGCATCAGGTGGAAGTCAGGGCAGCCGTCTGTGTTTTCGGCGGAAAGGCGGCAGGCGGGCTCCTGAAGATGGATATACTCATAGGAAAAATAGCCCACGAAACCGCCGAAGAAGGGGGGCAGACCGGGAAGTCTCGGCGCCCGGTTCTGACGGATGACCGAACGCAGATACCCGGCGGGGTCCTCCGTCTCAAAGGAGAAGGAGGCCTGACCAGCGGTCACCGTTATTCTGTGATCCACACAGGATATCTCCAGAGATGGGGCACAGCCCACATAGGCGTACCGATCCCACACCACATCTCCTTCCTCGCCGCTGCCGGTGTGTTCCAGCACAAAGAGCTTGCTGCTGTATCTTCTCAGCCTGCGGACAAGGTCCACCGGTGAACGCATATCGGTTTTTACAGCTCTGTACACCGGGACCAGCGGGCAGGTCCCTGCATATTGCTTCAATTCAGCTACGGACGCATTCATTTCTCACACCCTCCCACAGGTAAAACAGATTATTTTCGGCCGGCTACAGGCCGTTCAGCTCCCGCACCCGGCGGCAGCGGACAAAGTGTCCCGGTGAGACCTCCTGTATTTCCGGGTCCTCCGCAAAGCACTCCGGCGCGGCGTGGATGCATCTGGCCGCAAAACGGCAGCCCGGCCTGGGGTTGATGGGGGAGGTCAGCTCTCCCTTCAGCTGGATCCGCTGGCGTTTGTGGTCGATATCCGGAATGGGCACCGCGCTGATAAGAGCGTGTGTGTAGGGGTGATACCGGTGCCGAAACAGCTCCTCGGCGGGGGCCTTCTCCACCATCTGACCCAGGTACATCACCATAATGTCATCGCTGATATATTTCACAACAGAGAGATCATGGGTGATGAATATATAGGTGAGACCCATCTGCTCCTGAATGTCCAGCATCAGGTTGAGCACCTGGGCCTGGATGGATACATCCAGCGCGGAGACCGGCTCGTCACACACGACAAACCTGGGGTTGAGCACCAGCGCCCGGGCGATGCCGATGCGCTGGCGGCGGCCCCCGTCCAGCTCGTGGGGATAGCTGTTTACAAAGCGGGACGCCAGGCCCACGGTATCCATCATCTCAGACACCCGGCGCTGGATTTGCTCTTTGGTACAGCCACCGGCAATCTCCATAGGTTCAGCGATGGTCTGATAGACCGTCATGCGGGGGTTAAGGGAGGCGAAGGGATCCTGAAAAATGATCTGCATCTCCCGGCGCAGCTGGGACAGCTTTTCCCTGGATACGCTGGTAATATCCTCTCCCCGGTACAGAATCTGTCCGCCGGTGTTATCCAGCAGGTGCAGCACAACCCGGCCCAGGGTGGACTTGCCGCAGCCCGACTCCCCCACCACGCCCAGGGTCTGGCCCTCCTCAATTTTGAAGTTTACACCGTCCACCGCGTGGAGCGTTCCGGCATTTACCTTAAAATATTTTTTCAGGTCTTTGACCTCGAGAATTGTACTCATACCTGCGCCTCCTTTTGCTGTGGGCAGAGACAGCGACAGAAATGCCCGGGCGCCAGCTCTGTCAGAGGGACGGCGGCCTCTGTACACGCCTGGGTACAGTGGGAGCAGCGGGGGGCAAACTTGCACCCCTTGGGGAGATCAGTGGGATCGGGCATCAGTCCGGGGATCAGCTTGAGCCGCCTGCTGGCAGAGTTCAGGTCGGGCAGCGACTCAAACATTCCGATGGTGTAGGGGTGGGCCATGTGCTTGAAAATATCTCTGGCGCTCCCCATCTCCACAATCTCTCCGGCATAGATTACAGCCACCTCGTCACACATTTCGGCCACCACCCCCAGGTCGTGGGAGATCAGGATCATGGAGGTGCCCAGCCGCTGTTTCAGGTCGTTCATCATGTCCAGTACCTGTGCCTGAATGGTCACATCCAGGGCGGTGGTGGGCTCGTCCGCAATGAGCAGGTCGGGGGAGCAGGCCAGGGCGATGGCGATTACCACCCGCTGCTTCATCCCGCCGGAAAACTGATGGGGATACTCGCCGGCCCGCTCGCTGGGGATGCCCACCATCTCCAGGCTCGCCACCGCCCGGCGGAAGGCCTCCTTCCGGCTGATGGAGCTGTGCAGGCGGATGACCTCAGCGATCTGGTCCCCCACCGTGTCGATAGGGTTCAGCGAGGTCATGGGGTCCTGAAAAATCATAGAAATTTTTCTGCCCCGAATGCTCCGCATGGCCCGTTCGCTCTTGCGGTAGAGGTCCTCCCCCTCGAAAATCACCGTTCCGTCCGTCACCCGCCCCTGAGGCACCGACAGCAGACGGAGGATCCCCTTGGCGATGGTGGTCTTGCCGGCACCTGTCTCTCCCACCAGGCCCAGGGTGTGGCCCTTCTTCAGAGAGAAGGAGACGTCGTTAATGGCGCGGCAGGTGCCAAAATCCTTTGTCACATAGGCGATGCTCAGATTTTTGGTCTCTAAAATTGTTTCAGCCATCTGCGTCACCTCCCTCAATCCTTCCACCGCGGGTCCATGGCGTCCCGCAGTCCGTCGCCCATCAGGTTCAGGGCGAGAACGACAGCGGCAATGGCCAGGCCGGGGTATGTGACCATATAGGCGTGGTCCAGAATGTATACCCGGGCGGAGGAGATCAGCTGGCCCCACTCCGGATATGGCGGCTGGACCCCCAGCCCCAGAAAGCTGAGGGAGGCCGCCATGGTAATGGCGTTGCCCACCCCCATGGTCACCTGGACAATAATGGGGCTGAGGACGTTGGGCAGAATATGCCGCAGGATGATGCGGGAGTCCCTGGCGTCGATGGCGAAGGCGGCCTCTACAAATTCCTGGCCGCGGATGGACAGGATGGGGGCACGCACCGCCTGGGCGTATCGGGGGATGGTGGCGATGGTAACCGCGATGATGGCGCCCTGGATTCCCGGGCCGATCATGGTGGAGATGACAATGGCCAGCAGCATCTGGGGCAGCGCAATAAAGATGTCCAAAAACCGCATAATCAGGTTGTCCACCTTCCCGCCGTAGAAGGCGGCAATGGCGCCGAACACAACGCCGGCTACTGCGGCCACCGTCGCCGAGACAAAGCCCACCATCAGCGAGATTCGTCCGCCGTAGAGCAGGCGGCTGAAAATATCCCGGCCCAGGTTATCCGTTCCGCATGGAAACTGCCGGCAGGGCTCTGTAAATTTCCGGAGCACATCCTGGGCATCGTAGTCGTAGGGGGCGATTACCGGGGCCAGCAGGCACATGATTACGATCACAGCCAGAATTACCGCCCCCAGCACGGCCAGCGGCTTGCGGAAGTACCGCACGGCCACCTCGCCGGCCATGCTCCGGCGCTTGATTTCCTTCGTCGTTCCGCTCACGGGTCAATCGCCTCCTTTCTGCAGATTTGCGCCCGGCTTTTTGTCCGCAGGCTCTTCCTCCGGCTTTTTCGCCCCTGTGCGGGCCGAGCTCACAAACTGCGCCTTGATTCTGGGGTCCACGCAGGCGTACAGCAGATCCACCAGCAGATTGACCACGGCAAAGCTGGTGGCCAGCAGCAGCACACTGCCCCGGACCAGGGGGTAGTCCCGGGTGTTGATGGCGTTAATCATCAGACTTCCAAGACCGGGGATGGAGAATACCTGCTCGGTAATCACAGCGCCGCACAGGGAGATTCCAAACACGTTGCCCGCCGCAGTGATAATGGGGATCAGTGCGTTGCGCAGCACGTGGTGGTAGGTGATGACGCTCTCCCGCTGGCCCTTGGCCCGGGCTGTTGTCACATAGTCCTGACGGATGCAGTCCAGCATACTGGAGCGGGTGGTGCGCATAATGCTGGCGGTGAAGGTAAGTCCCATGGTCAGGGCCGGCAGAACGACATACCGCGGTCCGTACCACCCGGATACAGGAAACCACTGGTGCTCCACCGCCATCCACAGAATCAGCAGAAGGCCCAGCCAGAAGATGGGGATGGACACCCCCGCCATACCCAGTACCCGCAGCAGGTTGTCCACCCAGGTCCCCTGCCGGTTTGCCGCCAGAATCCCCAGCAGAACGCCAAACACAATGGCAATAGCGCAGGTGGCCACCGCCAGGACAAAGGTAGTGGGGAAGCGCTCCAGCAGAGACTGGGTCACGTGCTGCCCCGTCTTATAGGAGACGCCCAGGTCGCCCCGGGACACAATTCCCCAGATGTAGCTGCCGAACTGCTGCCAGAAGGGCTTGTCCAGCCCCCGGGCCGCCCGCCACTCAGCCAGCTGTTCTTCTGTTGCCTGGTCGCCCAGGGTCATGGTGGCCGGGTCGCCTCGGGAGAAATACATCATGGTAAAGATGAGGAACGCAACGCAGAACAGCACCGGAATCAGTGCCAGAATGCGCTTCACAATGTATCGTAACATTTCAATTCCTTTCCGCATCAGGGGGAGGGAGCTGCGGCACGGGTCAGGCGCCGCAGCTTCCCTCGCATATGGCTGTATCCTACTTAAAATATGCGTTGTTCCAGATCCAGTACTCGCCGGGCCACTCGATGCCGTCGATAGCGCTGTTGTATGCGGCATAGATGGTCATCTGCACGCCGGGCATCCAGTACATCATATCGTTGAGGAAGGCCTCCTGGAACTCCTTATAGAGCCCGGCCCGGGCGGTCTGGTCCATCTCGGCGGAGATACGGTTCAGATAGTCGGCGTAGACCGGGCCCAGTTCCTTGTCGGCATCGGCGTTGATGGCGGTAAAGCCCATGCTGGTGCGCAGGAAGGTCACAATGTCGCCGCTGTTGTTGTAGGCACCGCGGATATACAGGTCGTAGTCGCTGGAGTTGGCGACAATGTCGTCGGTGGTGGCCGCGTCGTACTTGTCAATGGTGAGGGTGATGCCCACTGCGGCGAACATATTGCTCAGCTGCTCGGCCATCAGCTGTCGGCTGGGGGTCTCGTCCACCAGAACCCGCAGAGCCAGCCCGTCGGCGTAGCCGGCCGCCGCCAGGTACTCCTTGGCCTTCTCAGGGCTGTAGGGATAGGGGTATTCGGTCTCCCATTTGGTATCGAAGCCCAGGGCGTTTCTGCCCAGGGGGCTGACACAGGGGACGGCCGCGCCGTCGAAGGCTCCGGCGCAGATGGCGTCCCAGTCAATGGCGCAGGCGATGGCCTTGCGGACATCGGGGTTGGACAGAGCCTCGTTCTCCAGGTTGCAGCCCAGGAACACGTTGATAATAGGAGGCTGCTTGTCATAGCCGGTCACGTTCTCCATTTTGCAGGCAGACTCGTAGTTGGCCAGAGACAGGTTGAACAGCACGTCGGCGCCGCCGGTCTGCAGCTCCATCAGGGCCACGGAGCTCTCACTGATGACCCGAACGATGATGTTCTCAATCTTGGGCGCGCCGTACCAGTGGTCAGGGAAGGCCTTGAAGGTCAGGCTGTCGCCCGAGACCCAGTTCTCCAGGACGTAGGCGGAGGTGGTCATGGGATTCAGATAGAACTCATCCGGGGAGGCGGCGGCCTCATAGGCGGAGCGTTCAATGATGCCGATGGCCAGGAAGGAGCTCTGCCACACGCCGTTGGTGCGGTTGAACTTGAGGTAGAGGGTGTTGTCGTCCAGCGGCTTGCTGTTGTCAAAATCAATGAAGTCCAGCTGACTGCCTGATGCGGTGTCCTGCTTGCCGTAGTACAGGGAGGCCAGCACGTCGTCCGCGGTCATGGTGTTGCCGTCGTGGAATTTGACCCCCTGGCGCAGATGCAGGGTAACGCCCAGGCTGTCGCTGTCCAGTTCATAGGACTGGCAGATACAGGGCTCAAACTCGCCCTTGCTGTTGCGGGTAAAGAGATAGTCGTAGGCCAGGCGGTTGAAGGGGATCTCCTTCAAGCTGTTGAGGGTGTCGCTGCGCAGGCGCCCGGGGTCGCCGCTGGTGACAATGACCACGGTGTCCTTTGTGATGCCGCCCTGGGTTCCGCCGCCTCCGCCGTTGCTGGTGTTGCCGGGCTGTTTGCCGCAGCCGGCGAGCGCTGCCGCCGACACTGCGAGGCAGAGAATCAAGGCCAGATACGTTTTGAGTTTCATCTTTCATTCTTCCTTTCGTTTGTTTTTTCTAACTTTCCTCGCCGGAAAGATAGAGCCGGAGGGGAATCAGTCTTCCTGGAAGTAGCTGAGCAGTGGACCCATCTTGTTTACGGTCTCATCAAATTCGGCGTCAATGTTTGAAAGCTTCACAATACCGCCACCGGCATACACGCTTACAGTGCCGTTTTCCACCTTGGCGGACCGAATTACCAGGGCGGTATCGGCAATCCCCTCATAATTCCAGTAGCCGTAAACCCCGGAGTAGTACCCCCGGTCAAAGGGCTCTGTCCGGGCCAGAAGGCGTTCGGTTCTGTCCACCGGGATGCCCCAGATGGTGGCCGGCGGGTAAATGGCCCCAATAATATCGAAGCACGAAACATTTTCCTTCAGCATCATGGATATCTCGCTCTTGATGTGAAAGGCGTAGGGTGTCTCTAAAACAGTCTTATTCTTGTCAATTTTCACCTCGCCGATTCCGGCACGCTTCAGCTGATCCACCATAAAATACAGAGCGTGTTCGTGCTCCACAATGTCCTTGTTGGCAGAGGTCAGATCCTGGAGAATTTTGGTATTCTGCGCCGCATCCTCCGATTTGCTGCGGGTGCCGGCCAGCGGCTTGGTCACAGCCCTGCCGCCCTGCTGCTTCATGATGATCTCGGGTGAAATGCCGATCCACATGGCCTCCTCGCCCTGTCGAAACATGAAATAGTACTCCTGAAAATACCGGTCGTACAGATGGGCGGCATAATCACAGCAGTGAAAGGAGTCCTCCGGCGTGATGGTACATCTGCGCGCCACCACTACCTTCTGCACTGTATCCTGTCTCAGCTCATCCAGCACATGGTTCATGCCCTGGACATACTCCGCTTTGCCTGGGCACTCCGTCCTGCTTTTTACACGGCAGAAACCCTTCTTTTTGCCGGAGTCCGGAAGCGATTCAAGGGGGATGTGCTCCGGGATGTGGGCCGCGGAAAACAGGCGGAACCTGTTCCCGCTCCCGAAGAGTACAAGCTCGGGCAGATAGTAGTCAACAATCTCCTGGGGCTCCTCGCTGAGCATTACGCTCTTAATCCCGCCCAAAAACGGGACGCAGTAAAACTCCGGATCAATCAGTGACTTCAGCCTTTCCCGCAGCCGGCTGCACAGAGAAAACACCGCCTCGAAGGGGATGCTGTCAAATCCCGTCTCCGGCATATCCTCCTCGGTATAAAAAACGGCGCCGTCCAGGTCCAGCGACCCGGTGATTTTGGTGTGAGAGACCGATATCCGCATCCCGGCGAGCCTCCCCAGCCCGCCGATCAGCATGTCGCCGCCGTCCATGCCGAAGCTGCGGAAAACCGATTGATACCGGTTATTGTGGAGCTTGTCCCCATACTCAGTCTGCAGCCACTCAACCCAGCGGCTCATCTCCTTGGCGTCCATGCCGCAGACCGCGCTCCCCAGTCTGGCATGCTCTGTCGCGTTTCGGTTATACGTCTCCATGGGTTCTCCTTCCAGTTTTAGTTTCTTATTGTTTCATTTTCTATCCGTCGATAAGAAATGCTTGCATCACACAGAATAGCTTGGTTTTGCCAATCTGTCAATTATAAATTTCATTTCTTCTATATATTCAGATGATTAGACAATATGAGTGCTGTAATATTGTCGTTTTTCACATAATTTAAGAAACTGTTTCAATCGAGTACGCCACAGCATTGGTTGACGCTCCCCTTCTTCTGCATGCAGAGAGAAAAGAAGTGCCGCCGACCGCCGGCATTTCGGTCCGGCGAGCGGATGCAGGCGGGAATTGGAACTGGGTTAAAACCGAAATATGGGCTTGATTTTCCTGGGATCTTAATTTAAAATGGATTCACAGGGTTTGATAGACACCCGCTAATATGACAGGGAGGCAGTTATATGCAGAAACGTATTTTAGTGGTGGATGACGACACAATGAATCTGGTCAGGACAAAGATGATTCTGGAGAAGGAATACAGTGTGCTTATGGCTGATTCCGGGATCGAGGCACTGGAGCGGCTGAAAAGCGGCGTAGTGGACCTGGTTCTTCTGGATATTGAGATGCCCAAGATGAACGGCATGGAGACCTTTGAGCGCATGAAGGAGTTCGTCCCCGAGATTCCGGTGATTTTTCTGACGGCATCGGGGGCGGAGGAGGATGTGGTCAGCGCGATCAGGCTGGGCGCAGTGAACTATCTGAAGAAGCCCTTTGAGCCCCAGGAGTTGTTGAAGCGGGTTGCCCGGGAGTTTGAGGAATAATGAGAGCGGAGGAACAGACAAGCAGACACCTGCTGTTGGCTGTCGTCATCACGGTATTCAGCGTAATGCTGAGCTTTATTGTGGCAGCTATGGCATGGGAATTTTGGGCGGTGCCGCTGATGGCGGCGGGCTGCGTCAGTGTTTGGGTTTTACATATTGCAAGAATCGGTTCGGATACATACTATGAGAATCTGTGCGCCGGACTGCTGCTGATGGAATTTTTCTTCTTTGGCGTGCATGAAGGTGTCCTTTTCGACATACCCGCTGTGGCCTGTATCCTCATCCTTGTGCTGTTCATGCTGAACAAAAAATGGATTCTGCGCGTGATCGAGGCGCTGTATGTGCTGGAGCTGCTGTATCACGCGCTGATTTTTCGCACCATTTTTTATGGTATGGATGTCCGGTCTTCCATCCGCATAGTGCTTGGTACCGTTGTCACCTTTGGCGGGACGGCCCTTGCGGGGTACTGGATTAAGCGGCGGAGTGTTCAGCGGCAGTGGTACAACAGCATATTCACAGAGCTAGAGACGGTGGGAAAGCAGAACGCCGTTTTTTTGTCCAATGTGTCCCACGAGCTCCGCACACCCATTAATATGGTCATCGGCATCAGCGAGGTAGCCCTTGGCAGGGAACTCTCCCCGGAGATTCGGGAGGATATGCTATCCATTAAGATGGCGGGAAAGCGCTTGTCCAACCAGATCAACAACATGCTGGATTACACGGAGATCATGGACGGCACCCTGACTCCGGCCAAAGAGGAGTACATGATAACCTCGGTGCTCAACGATGTCATCACCATGACCGCGCTGCAGAGCAACCGGCAGCATTTGGAGCTGGTGTTTGATATCAACCCCAAGATACCGGCGGTGCTTGTGGGGGACGCGGAGAAAATTTCCCATGTGCTCAAGATTCTGGCGGAAAATGCCATCAAATTTACCGAAGAGGGGGGCATCAACGTCCGCATAGACTACCGGTGGGAAAATTACGGGGTCAATCTGATTATTGGCATCCACGACACCGGAATCGGCATGACGGATGCCCAGCTTGAGCAGATGTATGACGACTTCTACCAGGCGGACTCCGGAAGCAAGCGCTTCGCGGGGGGGCTGGGCCTGGGGCTCCCCATCGCCCGGGGACTGCTCAACGCCATGGGGGGCTTTATCCACTTTGACAGCAAGCGGCGGCAGGGCCTGCACGCGAATATCGTGATTCCCCAGGGGGTGGCGGACGACCAGCCGTGTATCACCCTCAACCACCCGGACCAACTGTGTATCGCCTGCTATTTCCGGCCGGAAAAATATATTAACGACGAGGTGCGGGGCTATTATGACGGGCTGATCCTGAACCTGGTGGAGGGACTTAATATTGAGGGGTATCAGGCCCACAATTTTGAGGGCTTCCTCAAGCTGCAGCGCAGCCATACCCTGACCCATGTGTTTATCGCCCAGCCGGAATATGAGGAGAACCGGTCCTATTATGAGGAGCTGGCCGAGACGATCCGGGTTATTGTGATTGCGGACAGAGAGTTTGTCCTGGACGGCGGAAGCCGTCTGCTTGTCATCCACAAGCCCTTTTCCGCCCTCTCGGTGGCAAATCTGCTCAACGGAGAGATGGGAGAGCGGGGCTTCGCCGAGGACCAGGCCGCAGGGCGGAAGCCCTTTACCTGTGTTGGCGTCCGGGCGCTGGCGGTTGACGACGAGGAGATGAATCTTGTAGTCGCCAAGGGCGTTCTGGGCAGCTACGGGATTGAGGTGGACACCTGCCTGAGCGGACGGGAGGCGGTGGCCCAGTGCGGCAGCGCCTCCTACGACATCATCTTTCTGGACCATATGATGCCCGGGTTTGACGGTGTGGAGACACTGAAGAAAATCCACGAGCTCTACCACGAGATGTATCAGGATATACCGATCATCGCCCTGACCGCCAACACGGTCAGCGGCGCCAGAGAGATGTTCCGCAGTGAGGGATTTACGGAATTTGTCCCCAAGCCTATTGAGCGTGCCGTTTTGGAGCGGGTGCTGCGAAAGGTGCTGCCCAAGAGCTGCATCCGGTATACTGCCAGCTCAGACCGCACCAAGCTCGCGGAGACCGGGAAAACGGCAGAGGCTGAAACGGCGGCAGAGGCCGGGCTGCTAGAGGAGCCGGCAGCTTCTGCCGTGCAGAGCGGCCCGGTCGAGGATACACAGGCCACGGACAGCCCGGCCGAGAGCCCTCTGATCCCCTATGAGCGCCTCAGACAGGCCGGGGTCAACACAGAGATCGGCCTGAACTACTGCGGCGGGGAGGAGAACTTCTATCGGGAGATGCTGCGCCTCTTCTGTGCCCAGAGCGGGGAGAAGCAGGCGGAGATCGCCTCGCTGTACGAGAGCGGCAGCTGGGCGGACTACGCCGTCAAGGTCCACGCGCTGAAAAGCACATCTCTGACCATCGGCGCAGAGGCCCTCTCCGCCCAGGCGAAGGAGCTGGAGCTGGCGGGGAAGAGGGACGACGCGGACTTTATCCACGCCCATCACCCCGCCCTGCTGCGTGCGTATAAGGAGCTCTGCGCGCACATCGCCAGGATATAGCCGTGTCCGTTCCGAAATTCCGAATTTTGAGGGGTGAGAGACTGCGTGATTAAAAAATGGTTTAACATCATTACCGATCACAGGATCAGCCTGCGCGAACGCATGTTTCGCATTGTAACAGGCACCTGTATGGTGGCACTGGTGTTCATTCTGCCTATGGGCAGAAGCATTTGGAATATCCTGCTTCTGGCGGCCAGCCTTACCGCCATGTACATAATCGTTAAGGTGAGCATTCAGAAGGAACAGATTCATGCGGGAGCCACGGCCATCTCGGTCCTGCTGCTGCTGATATTTCCCATCAGCTTTTTCACGGCGGGCGGATTCTACAGTGGAGTGCCGGAGTGGTTTGTGTTCTGCTTCATCTACGTCTGTATCACCCTGCAGGGAAGGCGGATGGCTGTGTTTTTCGGGCTCTGCACGGCGGAGACGCTGCTGTGTTATGGCCTGGCCTTCTATTTCCCCGAGTTTGTCGCCCAGAATACCCAGCGGCACTCCTTTTTTGATTCCGCATTCTCCGTGGTGATGGTGGGCCTTCTGAACTGTGTGCTGCTTCTGTTCCTGAACAGGATGTATGAGGAAGAAAACGCCCTCTCTCAACAGCAGAAAAAGGAAATTGAGGAGCTGAACAAGGCGGAAAACAACTTTTTCTCCAGCATGAGCCACGAGATCCGCACCCCCATCAACACCATCATCGGCCTGAATGAGATCATCCTGCGGGAGAGCACCTCGCAGGAGGTGGCGGAGAACGCAAGGAATATTCAGGGCGCCAGCAAGCTGCTGCTGACCCTGATAAACGATATTCTGGATATCTCCAAAATCAAATCCGGAAAAATGGAAATCGTCAATGTCTCCTACGAGACCGGCGCGCTTTTTTCGGAAATCGTCAATATGATGTGGATCAAGGCCAAGGAGAAGGGCCTTGAGTTTAAACTTCAAGTCGATTCGTCCATTCCCAGTATGCTCTGCGGAGACGAGGTGCGCATCAAGCAGATTCTGATTAATCTGCTGAACAACGCGGTGAAATACACCAGCGAGGGCTCGGTCACCCTCGCTGTCCGGTGTGAGCGCCAGTCGATCAACCGGGTGCGGGTCTGGTATTCCGTGGAGGACACCGGACTGGGGGTAAAGAAGGAGAACATCCCCTATATTTTTAACGCTTTCCAGCGGGTGGACGAGGAAAAGAACCGCTACATTGAGGGCACCGGACTGGGGCTGAGCATTGTCCACCAGCTGGTGGAGCTGATGGGCGGCGAGATCAGTGTAAACAGCGTCTATACCAAGGGCTCAAAATTTATTGTCACGCTGGACCAGGACATTGTGGACGAGAAGGAGCTGGGGATGTTTACCCTGGCTTCCCGCGCCAGGGTCCGCGACGGAGAGCCCTACCGGCAGAGCTTTGAGGCTCCGGACGCCCACATCCTGGTGGTGGACGACAACGATATGAACCTGATGGTTGTGGGCAAGCTGCTGGCCGAGACCAAGATTCAGATTGACACGGCGTCCAGCGGCGCCGAGTGCCTGAAGCTGACCCAGAACCACCACTATGACTGTATCCTCATGGACCACATGATGCCCCAGATGGATGGGATTGAATGTCTCCACACGCTGCGGGTGCAGCCAGGAGGTCTGTGTCAGAACACCCCCGTGGTGGCCCTCACCGCTAACGCCGGCAGCGACAATCAGCTTCTCTACCGCAAGGAGGGATTCAGCGGCTACCTGGCCAAGCCGGTCAGCGGCGCGCTGCTGGAGGCGGCTGTGCTGAGCATCCTCCCCAAGGAGCTGGTACGGCTGAATGAAGAGGTCAGGCAGTCGGATATCGACAAGGATATCCTGATCTTTGAACAGGTAAAACGGCGCTCCATTCTGGTCACAACAGACAGCGTATGTGACCTGCCGGAAGCCCTGAAAAAGGAGTTTGGCATCTCAGTCTGCCCATACTATGTCTGCACGGACGAGGGGCGCTTCCTGGATGAGGAGGAGCTGAGGCCGGATGAGCTGCTGATACACATCGCCGAGGGACGGAAGGGATATTCTCAGCCACCCGAGGTGGAGGACTATGAGAGATTCTTTGCGGAAAAGTTGACCGAGGCCCAGAATGTGATCCACATCACCATGGCCAAACATGTCAGCGAAGGCTATAACAACGCCCTCGAGGCGGCGAAATCCTTTGAAAATGTCACTGTAATTGACTCCGGGCACCTCTCCAGCAGTATGGGGCTGGTGGTACTGTGCGCGGCCTATCTGGCGGAACACCACGCCGCAAGAATCGAAATTGTGGAGGCGGTGAAACGGATGGAGCGGTTTGTTTCCTCCGCCTTTATCATCAACAGCACTCATATGCTGTGTCAGGCCGGACGAATCTCGAAGAAGATCCAGATTCTCTGCGATGCGCTGCTGCTGCACCCGGTCCTTGTGCTGCGGAGGAGCCGCATGGTGGTTGGCAGCATGGAGATGGGCAGCTTTACCCATGCGGCAAAGAGATATGTGAAAAAGGTGCTCCAGGATACCAGAAATATCGACCGGCGCATTCTGTTTATCACATACTCCGGAATGGATAAGAAGAAGCTGCAATATATTCAAAATCTGGTGCAGCAGATATGTCCCTTTGAACGGGTCTATCTGCAAAAAGCCTCCTCTGCCATCGCCAGCAACTGCGGCCCGGGCTCCTTCGGCCTGCTGTTTATGCGGAGAGATAACTCTGTAATTCCGTTTTTCCAGGCGCAGGTGCAGGAGGACGCAGTTTAGGACAGTTCCGCAAGAAACCCGCCATTGTGATGTACTCTGCACACCCCGTCTACCAAAAGTCTACCAAAAAGGCCCTCAATCCTCTGCGGCGCAGGGGATTGGGGGTCTTCCATATTTTAGGGCATCTACCAAATGTCTACCAATTTCACTTTTTTACACCGAAAGCGGCGTTTTTTCTGGTTTTCCTTCTGGTTTCCTCAACTTCCGAACCCCACGCAAGGGGCGTAACACGGACGTGACGGGAACAAAAGATTCGAAAATCTCGAAAATTTTGGGCAAAACGATGAAAATTGTTTCTAAAAAGTTAAATCTCCCGCACTGCGGAAGGTCTACCCGAGGAAACAGCTTTCCACGTTCCGCCCAACCGGCCCCTCTCAGGCCGAACAATTTTAAAAGGAGGAAATCCAATGAGAAACCTGAAGCGGGCTCTCAGCCTGACCCTGGCCTCTGTCATGCTGCTTGGCATGATGGTTGTCGGCGCTGGCGCTGCGAGCTACCCCGATGTTGACGAAAAGGACAACATCGAGGCCATTGAGGTTC
>Ga0209064_1002252_pt1 | contig 22746 bp, 18 predicted proteins | sample Inofromicrocosms_FD_187498 | JGI IMG/M metagenome (GOLD analysis project Ga0209064, IMG submission 187498) | Mouse cecum microbial communities from Vienna, Austria - Inoculum for glucosamine and mucus D2O microcosms (SPAdes) (version 2) | ecosystem: Host-associated > Mammals > Digestive system >... | reverse complement strand
GGTCCAGTCCTCCTCCATTGCCTCCAGCCTGGAGGCCGCCTGGGGCCTGCCCAGGTTGTCTACAGGCCTTGTCACTGCCCTGCTGGCGGGCCTGGTCATGCTGGGCGGCCTGAAGCGGATCGCGGCGGTGTCCTCCTCCCTGGTGCCCGCCATGGCCCTGCTCTACCTGGGCAGCGGGACAGCCGTGCTGCTGCTCAATTGGGACAAGGTCCCCCAGGCGCTGAGGCTGATTGTCTCCTGCGCCCTCTCCCCTGCCGCCGCTGCGGGGGGCGGCGCGGGCTGGACTGTGGCCGCCGCGCTGCGCTACGGGGTGGCCCGGGGGGTGTTCACCAACGAGGCCGGCCTGGGCACCTCCGCCATGGCCCATGGGGCCGCCCGGGTAGACCACCCTGCCCGGCAGGGGATGTGGGGCATCTTCGAGGTGTTCGTGTCCACGGTGGCGGTGTGTACCGTTACCGCCCTGGCCATTCTGGTCAGCGGGGTGTGGGACCCCGCCGCGCCCGGCGCTCTCACCGGCGCGCCCCTCACTGCCGCCGCCTTCGGCTCCGTGCTGGGAGACTTCGGACAGGGGGCGGTGGCCCTGTCCCTGTTGCTGTTCGCCTTCTCCTCCATCCTGGGGTGGAGCTACTACGGAGAGCAGTGTCTTTTCTTTCTTTTTGCCAAAAAAGAAAGAAAATGCAAGGGAAATTTCTCCGTTTTTCCGGGAAAACAGGCTGCCTTTTTGTATCGGGCTGTGTTTTTGGGGTGTACAGTCCTGGGGGCGGTGTGGCGCCCCCAGACCATCTGGCAGCTGGTGGACCTGTGCAACGCCCTGATGGCCCTGCCCAACCTGGCAGCCCTGCTATTCCTTGCGCCCCAGGCACTTTCCCTGTTCCCGCCGCGGCCGGAAACACACCCGAAAAAAAATAATTGGAAAAAACCTATTGACAGCCAGACAAAATGTGCCTATCATAGGGACAGAAACTGTGCTCAGGCACGTAAATAAAAGGAGCGACACATTATGATTTTTGAAAAGCTGGCTGCCCTGATTGCCGAGCAATTTAATGTTGACGCCGACAGCATCACCATGGATACCTCTTTTACTGACGATCTGAACGCCGACTCTGTAGACATTGTGGACCTGTCCATGGCTCTGGAGGAGGAATTCGGCATTGAGGAGCTGGGTGAGGAGGAGGCCTCCTCCATTTCCACGGTAGGCGACCTGGTTCGTTTCTTAAAGAATAAAATCGACTGAAAACGACGGAACTCCGCCTCCGGCGGAGTTCCACTACTGTCATAACCCGTCCGGCTGCCGCCTGGAGGGCTCCAAGGAGTTTATCATGAATACGTTGGAAGAAAAGCTGGGCTACACCTTTCAAGACCCCTCTCTGCTGGAGAACGCCCTGACCCACAGCTCCCGGGCCAACGAGAGCCGGGGCAGGCTGCTGAGCAATGAACGGCTGGAGTTTCTGGGGGATTCCATCCTGGGTATGGTGGTGGCCGACCACCTGTACCGCAGTCACCCCGATCTGCCCGAGGGAGACCTGACCCGCACCCGGGCCGCCCTGGTGTGTGAGGAAAGCCTGGTGGAGGTGGCCCGTGAGCTGGGCCTGGGGGAGTACCTCCGCCTGGGCAAGGGGGAGAGCTCCGGCGGAGGCCGGGAGCGGCCCTCCATTCAGGCCGACGCGGTGGAGGCTGTTCTGGCCGCCATCTACCTGGACGGCGGCATCGGCTCGGCCCGGAAGTTTATCCAAAGATATATTCTCAGCCGGGAGATCGCCGGCCTCACCAAGCCCCTGGACCACAAGACCGCCCTTCAGGAGCTGGTTCAGCGGGAGAGCGGACAGGTCCTCCAGTACCGCCTGGTGGGTGAGGAAGGCCCCGACCACAACAAGCGTTTCTTTGTGGAGGTGGACCTGAACGGCAAATCCGTAGGCGCCGGCTCGGGCCGCAGCAAGAAGGAGGCCGAGCAGATGGCCGCCGCCGCCGCCATCGAGGCGCTGTCCAAATAAACAGCAGGGGCTCCCCAGCCGGGGAGCCCCTTTTCGTTCACTCAGTATAGGGTTTATCGGTCTCAATGAAGACGCCGCTGGCGTTGCTGTAGCCCACGTTGAAGCCCAGGGCCTTGCCCAGGTCACGGAGCTTGAAGTAGTTGTAGTCGCCGCCGTCGGCGTCGGTGAGGGTGATGGCCGTCATATTCACCGTCGTGCCGTTCACCTTCACCCCCTGCGCGCCGCCCCGGTAGCCCCGGTTGCCGGAGAAGGGGGTGGTCATCTCCGTGCCGCCCACCGCGTAGGGCCGGCCGGTGGTGAGGCTGATGGTGCCGTCATAGCCCACGGCAAACTGGGCCTTGGTGCCGTTGAGGATATAGGCCATGTCCCGCAGCTTGATGTAGTTGGTCAGGTCGCCGTTGGCGTTTTTCAGGGCGTACATCTGGAACTGCACCGGCCTGCCGTCCACCGTCACCGTCTGGTTGCTCACATAGGCGGTGCCCCAGGCGGGGATGTTGTCCACCGTGATTGTGGGGGTGGTGGGATTTGTCGGTTCGGTGGGGGTGGTGGGGGTGGTGGGCGTGCCGCCCTTGGTGGCAAAGAAATCCACCTGATAGGTCAGCCCGGCGGCCGCCCCGTTTCGATCCTTCAGCCCCTGGATGGAGACGGTATAGACCCCCTCATATTTGCTGATCCCGTCGGGACGGAATATGATGCAGTTGTCCACACCGTAACCGGCATTGTCGATATTAAAGTACAGGCCGGAGCTGCTGGCCTGGTAGCTGTTCCGGCCGGAAAAGCTCCAGGTCTTCCCGTCCGACTCCCGGGTCAGGGAAACGGTCACCGCCGAGGCGGCGGGCTTCTGGTAACGGGACGGATTCAAGGAGACGCTCCAGGCGGTGTTCGCTTCAAAACAGCTCAGGTCGCTGGGAAAGTTGCCCGAAGCGGGCCAGGCAATGTAGTCATAGTCTGTTGTCCGGCCGCTCTTGTCAAACACCTTCTCCGTGGTAAACCTTCTATAGCCGTTGCCGTTATCCACATATCCAAAGCCCACCTTACCCAGGGCGGGGTTCAACTGCCAGCGGCGGTGGCCCAGGCGGTCCACATTACTTCCATCGCTGTCATCCATGAAGCCATCCGGCGTGCTCATCAGCGCCAGCCCCGCATAGATGTTACTGCTGGAAGTGGCGCTATAGGCCTTTTTATAAAACGCATCATCCATGTCAGCGGGCTTGGAGGGGGTATGGCTCAGGGTCCCCAGCTTGCCCAAAATCACCGCACCGTACTGGGCCTCCTCACACATGGCGGAATCCAGCGTGACAGCGGGCAGTCCGGCAATACGGCGCAGAACATTCAAGCGGTCCTTCACCGCCTCCAGAACCTCAGTGCGCACCTTGCCCGTCTGGTAGGGAGAAGCGCAGGAGGGAGTTGTTACAAAAATATCGCCGGGCATGGTCGTGGGCGCGGAATTCAGCAGGTCGATTATCTCCTGCTTGGAGAGCTTGGACAGGGAGGCGCTGCCGCTCTCCCCACTTGTGTTGGATTTCTGCTCCAGTTTCGGCAGAATCTTAACCGTCTCGTCTTTGCCGCAATTGGAACAGACCCGATATTCCCGGCCCTCCTTCCCCGCAGTGGCCGCCTCAGCTTTGTTCACCCAACTGTGAGCCGTCTGGAGAATCACACTGGTCTGTGTCTCTCCGCAAACTGTGCAGGTTCTGGCGCTCTCGCCCTTCTGAACGCAGGTGGCCTCCACTACGGTGCGCGTCTCGGACCAGCTGTGTCCATTGGCGCAGGGATCGGTTTCACCCTGTTCCGCAGACACCGAAAAGGCCGCCATTCCTAGACACATCGCCAAAACCAGCAACAGGGACAATGATCTCACTGCTTTTTTTCTCCACTTCACACAAAACACTCCTTCTCTGTTGTCTTCACCTCTTGGACGGAGACATACTTTTTAAAATATCGTCATTTTGACGCTATAAGATAAGATGTGATTTCAAAAATTTATCTATTTTCATCAAATCGTCCCGGAGGGGTTTATCCTCCGGGACGGTCCTCTGCTATGTATCACTTTTTAAAGAACCCGAACAGTCCGCCCTTCTTGGGCTTCTCCTTGGGGGGCTGGGGGACGGGAACGGGAGGCGCAATGGGCGCCGGACCCTTGGGCGGCACGTAGGTATAGGCACCGGAGGGCTGGACCTTCCCCTTCAGCCGGTCGATAGCCTCCTGGGCGCTCCTGTAGCCCTTGTCCGCAGCCTTCTGGTAATATTCCAGCGCCTTTTCCAGGTCCTCCTGAACGCCGTGGCCCTCCTCATAGCACTCGCCCAGCAGGAACAGCGCCCGGGGCTGGCCCCGGCCAGCGGCTTTCTGGAACCACTTCACCGCTTCATCGTCGTTTTCCGCCACGCCGATGCCCTGGTAGTAGCAGTAGCCCAGGTTGCACATGGCGGTGACATATCCGCTTTCAGCGGACAGGCGGTAATACTCGGTGGCCTTAAGCTTGTCCTCCATCACGCCCCGGCCCATCTCGTAGCACAGGCCCAGCATGCACTGCGCCCGGGCGAAATCCTCCTCCGCGGCCTTGGAGAACCAGTAGAAGGCCTGATCGTCGTTCCTCTCGGTGCCGATGCCCTCATAATAGCAGAAGCCCAGGTTGCACTGCGCCCGGGGCAGCCCCCGCTCCGCCGCCTGGCGGTACAGCTCCACCGCCTTGGCCTTGTCCTCCGGCACGCCGGCGCCCAGCTCATAGCACAGGCCCAGGGAGCAGGTGCCGGCGGCGCTGCCCCTGTCGTGCGCACGCTGGTAGAGCTCCACGGCCTTCTTTATGTCCTCCGCCACGCCGTAGCCGTTTTCATAGCACTCGCCCAGCAGCTGAAGAGCTCGGGGGTAGTCTTGGGCGGCGGCTTTCTCAAACCAGTGGAAGGCCTGGTCGTTGTCCTCCTCCACGCCGATGCCCTGGTAGTAGCAGAAGCCCAGATTGCACTGCGCCCGGGCGTGGCCCCGCTCCGCCGCCTGGCGGTACAGCTCCACCGCCCTGGCCTTGTCCTCCGGCACGCCGGTGCCCAGCTCGTAGCACAGGCCCAGGGCGCACATAGCGGGGGGATAGCCCTCCTCCATCGCCTTCTGATACCACTCTACCGCCTTGTGTATGTCCTCCTCCACGCCATAGCCGTTTTCGTAGCACTCGGCCAGCAGGCTCATGGCCCGAGGAAATTCCTGCTGTGCAGCCTCCTGGAACCAGCGGAAGGCCTCGCTGTCGTTTTCCTCCACGCCCAGCCCCCGGTAGTAGCAGTAGCCCAGGTTGCACTGGGCACGGGGATAGCCCCGCTCCGCCGCCTGGCGATACAGCTCCACCGCTTTGGCCTTGTCCATCTCCACCCCGTCGCCATACTCATAACACACGCCCAGGGCGCAGGTGGCGGGAATGTAGCCCAGCTCGTGGGCCTGCCGGTACAGCTGGGCCGCCCTGGCCTCGTCCCGCTCCACGCCGTAGCCGTTTTCATAGCACTCGCCCAACAGCTGGATGGCCCGGGCGTAGTCCTGCTCGGCGGCCTTGGTAAACCACTTCACCGCCTCCTCGTTGTCCTCCTCCACGCCGATGCCCTGGTAGTAGAAATAGCCCAGGTTGCACTGCGCACGGGGGTAGCCCCGTTCGGCGGCCTGAAGGTAGAGCTCCCGGGCCCGGTCCTTGTCCTCCCCGGTCCCCCGGCCCAGCTCATAGCACAGGCCCAGGGAACACATAGCGGGGACATTCCCCTTGTCGCTGGCCTGCTGGTAGAGCTGGAACGCCCGGCCGATATCCTGCTCCACGCCGTAGCCCCGATCGTAGCACTCCCCCAGCAGCTGCATGGCCCGGGGATAGCCCTCCTCTGCGGCCCTGGCAAACCACCTGGCCGCCTCCTCGTTGTTCTCCTCCACACCGATGCCCACATAGTAGCAGTAGCCCAGGTTACACTGGGCACGGGTGTCCCCCTTCTCGGCGGCCTGGAGGTAGAGCTCCACCGCCCTGGCTTTGTCCTCCGGCACGCCGGTGCCCAGCTCGTAGCACAGGCCCAGGGCACACAGGGCGGGGGGATAGCCCATCTCGCCAGCCTTGGTATACAGCTCCACCGCCCGGGCCTCGTCCTTCTCCAGACCGTAGCCATTTTCACAGCACTCGGCCAGCAGCTGCATGGCCCGGGGGTACTCCTCAGCCGCCGCCTTTTCAAACCATTTCACGGCCTCCGCCTCGTCCTCCTCCACACCGATGCCGGTATAGTAGCAGAAGCCCAGGTTGCACTGGGCGCGGGGCATCCCCTGCTCGGCGGCCTTGCGGTACAACTCCACCGCCCTGTCCAGGTCCTTCTCCACCCCCTGGCCCAGCTCGTAGCACAGGCCCAGCGAGCAGTAGGCGGAGGTGTACTCCTTGTCCGCCGCCCCCTGGTAGAGCTTCACCGCCCGGTCATAGTTCTGCTCCACGCCGTAGCCCCGGTCGTAGCACTCCCCCAGCAGGAACATGGCTCGGGGGTACTCCCGCTCGGCAGCTTTTTCAAACCACTCCACCGCCTGCTTCACGTCCTCCTCGGTACCGATGCCTATGTAGTAGCAGAAACCCAGATTACACATAGCCGGAGGGAAACCCTGTTCGGCGGCCTCCCTGTACAGCTCCACCGCGCGGGCCTTGTCCTCCTCCACGCCGGTACCCGACTCGTAACACAGGCCCAGGGTGCAGGCCCCGTCTGGGTAGCCCTGGTCGTAGGCGGCCCGGTAAAGCTCCAGGGCCTTGTCCACGTCCTTCTCCACGCCGTAGCCGTTCTCGAAGCACTCCCCCATCAGCACCTGGGCCCGGGGGTAGCCCTGCTGGGCGGCCTTGGCGAAGAGCTCCGCCGCCGCGTCGTTGTTCTCCTCGAAATAAATGCCCTGATAATAGAAGTAACCCAGGTTGCACTGGGCGGGGGCGTAGTCCTGGTCGGCCCCCTCCTGGTAGAGCTCAGCGGCCCGGCCCTTGTCCATGCTGACGCCGTGGCCCAGCTCGTAGCACAGGCCCAGCTCGGTAACGGCGGGGGGATAGCCCTCCTCCGCCGCGGCGGTAAACAGCTCCGCCGCCCGGATCAGGTCCTTCTCCACCCCCACGGCACGGCTGTAGCACAGCCCCAGGTAGTACTGGGCGGCGATGCTGTCTCCCTCGGCAGCCCTGGTGAACCAGTAGACGGCCTTCTCCCCGTCCTTGGGGGCGCCGTCGTCTCCGTAGTAGTAGCTGCGGCCCAGACGGTACTGCGCGTCCAGGTCGCCCTCCTCGGCGGCAACCTGAAGGGCCTTCAGGTCCTCCTGCTTTTTTTCAGCCATATCGCTCAGGCTGCTCATCACCTTGGGGTCAATGTATATCATCACGGAATCCTGGTCGAAAAATTCCGGGTTTTTGCTCTGCTCGCCAGACATAGCGATTCACTCCTTATTTCTGTTTTGTTTTGAAAACTCACTGGGAGGGGCGCTCAATTTAAAAAGTCCTTCAGCTTCTTGCTTCGAGAGGGGTGGCGCAGCTTTCTCAGGGCCTTGGCCTCAATCTGGCGGATGCGCTCCCTGGTGACGTTGAACTCCTTGCCCACCTCCTCCAGCGTGCGGGTGCGTCCGTCCTCGATGCCGAAGCGGAGCTTGAGCACCTTCTCCTCCCGGGGGGTGAGGGTGGACAGCACCTCCACCAGCTGCTCCTTCAGCAGGGTGAAGGAGGCGGCCTCGGCGGGCTCGGAGGCGTCCTCGTCGGGGATGAAGTCCCCCAGGTGGGAGTCCTCCTCCTCTCCGATGGGGGTCTCCAGGGAGACGGGCTCCTGGGCGATTTTCAGAATCTCCCGCACCCGCTCGGCGGGCATGTTCATTTCCTCGGCGATCTCCTCGGCGGTGGGGTCGTGGCCCAGCTCCTGGAGCAGCTGGCGGGAGACCCGGATCACCTTGTTGATGGTCTCCACCATGTGGACAGGGATACGGATGGTGCGGGCCTGGTCGGCAATGGCCCGGGTAATGGCCTGGCGAATCCACCATGTGGCGTAGGTGGAGAATTTGAAGCCCTTCACATAGTCGAACTTCTCCACCGCCTTGATAAGGCCCAGGTTGCCCTCCTGAATCAGGTCCAGGAACTGCATCCCCCGCCCCACATACCGCTTGGCGATGGACACCACCAGGCGCAGGTTGGCCTCGGCCAGCCGCTGGCGGGCCTTCTCGCCCTTTTTGATGGTCTTCTCCAGCTCGCGGCGCAGTTCCTCGGGGATTTCCTCCCCCGAGGCCTTCAGCTCGTCCAGCTGTTCCTGGGCGGCGTTGCCGGCAGTCATGGCCTGGGCCAGCTCCACCTCCTCCTCGGAGGTGAGCAGGTTCACCTTGCCGATCTCCTTCAGATACATGCGCACCGGGTCGTCGGTGCCGAAGTTGTCAATGAGGGAGTTGGGATCGACAATCTCCTCCTCGGTGATCTCCTCCATCTCCTCCACCGGGGGCTCCGCCGTGTCGGCCAGCTCGGGCATGTAGTCCTCCCCCACGGTGTCGATGCCCAGGTTCTCCAGGGTGTCATAAATTTTATCCATCTGGTCAGTGCCCAGTTCCATATCCTCCAGCACGTCCAGCAGCTCGGAGGAGGACAGTTTGCCCTTCTTCTTCCCCCGCTCAATGAGCTCAGCCAGCTTTTCGGCCCCGGGGATGCCCTCCACCACCTTCATAATTTCGATCTTGCCGGTCTCCATGCGGGCCTGGATGTCGGCCTGCGTCTCCTTCTTCTCTAAAATCATCTCGCCGGTGGTGTTGTCTTTCTTTTTGGTGCTCATGTCTTCTCCTCCATATATGCTTTCTTCTGTTGATATTTTTTCTGTACGGCCAGCAGAAGGTCGTCCCCCTGCTCTCCGCCCTCCCGCAGCAGCTTCTCACCGCGAATGAGGGATATGTAGTCCGCAATGGCCTGACCGCTGTTGGCCACCGATTCGGGCTGAGCGGCCACCTGAGCCAGGTGGTCCATCTCCCCGCCGCTGAAGTCCTCCGCCAGGGCAGCCAGTTGGGTGGACAGCCCCTCCCCTGCCCGCTGCATCAGCCGGTCGAAGGCCCGGCCCAGCAGCGGGGAGGAGAACTCCGCCCCTGTGATTCCCGCCATTTTGTCCGCCAGCCCCGGGTCCAGCATGAGCAGGCGCAGCAGCCCCTCCTCCGCCCGGGCGGAGCGGACATTCTCATACCGCAGGGAGCGAGCCCTGGGCTGGAGTTGGCTGGTGGGGGTCAGGTCCCGGCGTTCCTGCTGCTTTTTTGCCTTGCGCAGCCGGCCCTTCAGAGCCCGGTCCACCTCCAGCTTCATGGCGTCGGGCGTCACTCCCGCCGCCTGGGCGGCGTGGCCGCCGTATATCTCCCGCTCCACCGCGCTGTGGAGGGCGGACACCAGCTGAGCGGCCTCCTGGAGGAAGGCCACCTTCTGGCTGTCGTCATTCAGGTCAAATTTCTTCTGTAGCTGGGCCAGGCGGTAGTCCACCTGGTTCTCGCTCTGGTCCAGCAGCCTGGCGAAGGCCTCCCGGCCATAGGCCTTGATGAACTCGTCCGGGTCTTTGGCCCCCTGCATCCGCAGCACCTTTACCTTCAGCCCCGCCTTCTCCAAAATAGGGATGGCCCGCTGGGCGGCGGCCACCCCGGCCCCGTCGCCGTCGTAGGCGATGACAGCCTCCTTGAAATAGCGGGAGAGCAGCTGTCCATGCTCCTCCGTCAGGGCGGTGCCCAAAGAGGCCACCGCGCTGTCAAAGCCCGCCTGGTGGAGGGAGATGGTATCCATATACCCCTCCGTCAGAATGACCCGCCCCGCCTTTGCGGTCTTGGCGATGTTCAGGGCGAAGACGTTGCGGCTCTTGTTGTACACCGGGGTGTCCGGGGAGTTGAGGTACTTGGGTGTGGAGTCGTCCATCACCCGGCCGCCGAAACCGATCACGTTCCCCCGCACGTCGATGATGGGGAACATCACCCGGTTGCGGAAGCGGTCGTAGATGCGGCCGTCCTTATTGCTCACGGCCAGGCCGGCATCGAGGAGGTCCCGCTTGTCATAGCCCTGGGCGGACAGCTCGGTGATAAGGCCGTCCCACCGGTTGGGGGCAAAGCCCAGGCCGAAATTGGTCAGCGTCCGCCTGGACAGGCCCCGTCTTTGGAGGTAGGCCAGCCCCTCCGCCCCCTCCGGGCCGTGGAGCCAGCGGTGGAAGGCCCGGGCGGCCTGCCTGTTGATGGTGAGTATCTTCTCCCGGCGCTCCCGGGCTCCGGGGGAGGAGCCAAATTCAGGCACCGGCATCCCCGCCCGCTGGGCCAGCACCGCCACCGCGTCCTTAAAGGGCAGATTTTCCAGCTCCATCACAAAGTTGATGGCGCCCCCTCCCTTGCCGCAGCCAAAGCATTTGTACATCTGCCGGTCGGGCACCACATGGAAGGAGGGGGTCTTTTCGCTGTGGAAGGGGCAGCAGCCCCAGTAGCTGTTTCCTTTTTTTGTCAGCCGCACCGACTCAGACACCAGGTCCACAATGTCGGTCCGGGCCAAAAGCTCGTCCAAAAATCGCTCGGGCAAGGGCAAAGGTTTTCCCCCCTATTTGTATCCATTTTCCGGGCAAATTATCCCAATTACAGCACTGTCCACCCCTTGGGGATGAACAGCTCCTTGAACCGCTCCACCGCGAAGGGGTCGGTCATGCCGGCGATGTAGTCGCACACCGCCCGGTCCACCCCCTCCTCCATCCGAATGGTCTGGAAGTCGCCGGGCAGTCGGTCCGGGTCCTTTTGATAGTATTCAAAGAGACGGCGAAGCATGTCTTGCGCTTTGCCCTCCTCCCCTTTTGCCAGCTGATTGGTGTATACGCTTTCAAACATGAAGTCCTTCAGGGCCAGCATGGCCTCCCCCACCCGGGGGGACTGGCATATCTCCCGCTGCCCCTGGCTGGCCTGCACCGCGTCGGTCACCAGGGTGCTGATCCGCTTGCTGTGGGTGAAGCCCAGCACATTGGATATCTCCAGCGGAATGTCCAGCGGGCGGATGATATCCCCCCGCAGCGCGTCCTCAATGTCGTGGTTGATGTAGGCGATGTGGTCGGCCAGGCGGACAAGCTGCCCCTCCAGAGTGGCGGCGGGGGTCCCCTTGGTGTGGCAGACGATACCGTTGCGCACCTCCCAGGTCAGGTTCAGCCCCGCACCTCCCTTCTCCAGCCGCTCCACCACCCGCACCGACTGCTTGTAGTGGGCAAAGCCGCCGGGCATCATCTCGTTCAGCAGCCGCTCCCCGGCGTGGCCGAAGGGGGTGTGCCCCAGGTCGTGCCCTAGTGCGATGGCCTCGGCCAGGTCCTCGTTGAGCGCCAGAGCCCGGGCCATGGTCCGGGCAATGCGTGAGACCTCCAGGGTGTGGGTCATGCGGGTGCGGTAGTGGTCCCCCTCGGGCTGGAGAAAGACCTGGGTCTTGTGCTTCAGCCGCCGAAAGGCTTTGGAGTAGACAATACGGTCGGTGTCCCGCTGGAAGGGGGTGCGGATGTCGCACGCCTCCTCTGGCCGGACCCGGCCCCGGCTCTCCGCCGACCGGCAGGCCAGCGGAGATAAGGTAATTCTCTCCCGCTCCTGGGTCTGTTCCCGCAGCGTCATAGACAGGCCCTCCCTTTTCGCATTGTAATTCCCGTTATGTTTACTTATACGAAATATCTTCCTGGATTCCTCTTTTTTTGAAAAAATTTTTGATTTTCCTCTTACCCGCCGTGACTGTAGGTCGGGCTTGGATTCTGAAGAGGCCGCAAACCCGCATGAACACTACATTTTTGCTGTCGTTCTTAATACGAGCCTCTGTACATGTGTCAGTTGTAAATCAGATAACATTTAATTTTCTCCTTGATTTTTCTGTCCCTGTCGCTTATAATCAAGGTACAAGGCCGATTTCGTGCTGGTTTTCGGTCCGCCCCGCCCGGTTGCACCCGGACGGGGCTTTTGCTATCAGCAGAACTCCCGCCACCGCTGGGCGAAGACGCTGGGGCCGCGCCCCTGCTGGTTATAGGTCGGCTTGTTCATCCGGGCGTAGCCCGCCCGCTGCATCGCTGCTCGGGCCTTGCTCCGCAAAAGCTCGCACATGGTGTCACCTCCGTAAAATGTTCTATGCGCTCTCTTCGCTCTGGTCAAAAGCCGTCTGTCCCTTCGGCCTGACGGTCACCGTGACCTCAACGCCGTACTGTTCACTGACGATCCGTGCCACTGTTTCAAAAAAAAGCTTTCCATTCAGGTGATTAACAAATGTCCCTTCCACGGTGACCGCCTCCTTTCCTTCAACCTATGGTAATAGGCCTGTCCCATATACCCCAGGAGCCGGGCTACCTTTCTGCCTGAAAGAGCCTATAGCCCGGACACTTGACCTGTCCGCAGTTATATGGCTCTTTTTTTATCCAGCAATTGCAGACCTCTTTCAATTTCGACCCACACTTTCGGCAAAAATTTGCATGTTCCAAATTTTCGGAGCCACAATAAGTACACTGCAAGTTTTCTCTTGCATTTTAGGAAAGCGCGTGGTATGGTTAAATGCACAAAGGGGGTGGAATTTGTGGAAAATCTGTCCACAGTATTAAAAAAGAGAAGAAAAGAGCTTGGGGTTACTTTCTTGCAAATTGCGGATGAAATGAATGTAAGCGAGGCCACTGTACAGCGGTGGGAGAGTGGAAACATTAAATTGCTACGCCATAAACGAATTGCAAAGCTAGCCCAAATTCTGAAAGTCCCTCCAGCTTCTTTGATGGGGTGGGAAACCGCAGATTTTCCAGACAACATCGTCCCCCTCCCTAAAATGAGAGAATGGAAAGTGCTGGGCGCTACGGCCTGCGGGAAGCCCCTTCACCGGGAGCTGCTGGACGAAACCGTAATGGCCTCGAACGATATCAAGGCCGATGTGGTTTTCCGCTGCGTAGGCGACAGCATGATAAATACCCGTATCTTCGACGGCGATGCCGTGTTTGTCCGATTGCAGCCAGAGGTGGAAAACGGCCAGATTGCCGTGGTGCGGGTCGATGATGAATACACCCTAAAGCGCGTCTATTTTCATGAGGATTACGTGGAGCTTAGGCTAGAGAATCCCGTGCATAAGGCTATCATTTTGCGGGGCCACCAGCTTGAACCGGAATATTTTGAGGTTGTGGGGCTGGCTGCGGCTTTTATGAGCGTTATTCAGTAACTACCCGCCACGGGCGGAGAAATAGAGAGGAGAAAGAAACATGAAGAAGCGGAGCAAATTACTGTTAGTCTCATGGATTATTGGCGCTCTATACTTTGTATATATTCTAGTTTATTTTTTCACAAAAAACTCCAGCGCGACAAATGCCGCTGAATCTATTGGATTTGGGATTGCCACTATGCTGGTAGCACCACACGTATTCTTTGTATTCCTGGCTCTGATTTTTAATATTATTGGGTGGGCTATTTCTAAGCCGTGGGCCGCACTTACCGGTGCAATTCTTTACTGCGTGGCTGCGATTATGTTTTTGCTTTACTGCATTTTTGTGATTCCTTCTATTGTTCTTTCTTTTGTCGGTTTTGCGAGAATGAGGAAAGCACCGCTTTATTCTGCGCCAGCACAAAGTAATCAGGCGCAGAATCCCACTATAGCACACCCCGCTCCCGCTCCATATTCCACTTCATGGGAGGGCCCTGAAAAAGACTGGGCAGACAAGATTGCCCCGGCCTTGCCGTTGATTTACGTTGTGTGGTTCTGCGGGATTGCGGTGGGGACGTTCTTCCTGCTGTCGCTGATCTTTAAATAAAAACCGCCCCCGGTGGGGCGGTAGGTCATAGGTATTTTTCGAAATATTGCAAAGTAGAATACCGGAGAATCATTCTATTCCGCTCCAGGTCTGGACGTTCTTTTGCCTTTTTATAATCGGCTATATATTTTTTCAATTTTTCTTGTATAACATGCTCTTTTCCCCTAAGAGCATTAAATTCATTCGGACGTATATGTGGGGTTGTTGTTTTATCTATGTAATCATCAGGCTTTGAAATGACAACAGACTTTGAAAAATCCACTCCACAACGATTTTGCTTGTCTGTCCACAAAACATGAGGGTGCTTTATACTTGAACGGAGAGGAACGCCAAAAAGGACACCGTCTATCATCACTTCAATTTGAATATATGGCCTTTTCTGTTTTTGTTCAATCTCCGGGCAGTCGGCATAGTCCTCATAAAACTTATCCGACAAAAACGCAAATTTAAGCACTCATACTCCTCCAAAGGAAAACGGCCCCATGCGGAGCCGTCTTCTCAGTGAGCTTTCTTTTGTTTACCCTGGACGCGCTCTACGTCCAGATCAACTCAGTGAGCTTTCTTTTATTACGGCTCGCGCTCTACGAGTCATGCGGGGTATCCATAGTCCTCCTTCGTAAGACAAACGGAGCAAGGCGGTCTTAACCATTCCCTGCACCTTCATTATAGCACGTTGCATAAAAATGTAAACACGGGAATTTGTACAAAAACGCCGCCCCCGGTGTTGGAGCACCGGGGACGGCCATGGGGCAGTAAATCTTGGAGGATACTACTGCCCTTTTATTATACCGCATATTTTTGTGGTGTAAAGGGGAAATTTTTATGGCAAAGCAAAAAATTGAATCTCTGGCCCCACGCCGCGCGGCGCTGTACATCCGGGTGTCTACAGAGGAGCAGGCCCGGAAAGGCTACTCCCTCCCCGCTCAGAAGGAAGACCTGGAGGAATACGCCCACAAAAACGGCTATGCAATCGCCGGGTATTACATCGACGAGGGCAAAAGCGCCCGAAAAAAATATACTAAACGCAAGGAATTTATGCGGATGCTGGAGGATGTGAAGGCCGGAAAGATTGACGTAATCCTGTTTATCAAGCTGGACCGCTGGTTTCGCAGCGTGGCCGACTACTACAAGATACAGGAAATCCTGGACGCCCACAACGTAGCCTGGAAGACCACCCAAGAGCACTACGACACCGAAACTACTAATGGCCGGTTATATATCAATATCCGCCTGTCAGTGGCCCAGGATGAAAGCGACCGTGACAGCGACCGCATCAAGTTTGTGTTTGACAGCAAGGTGGCCCGGGGCGAGGTAATCAGCGGTTCCCTGCCTATGGGACTGATGATCCAGGATAAGCACGTGGTCCCAGACCCGGAGACAGCGGACATTGTCCGGGAGTTCTTCGCCCATTATAAAGCTCATGGCACTATCAATGGCGCTATGACCTACATAAGGGAGACCCATGGAATCATCCTGTGGGACCCAACCGCCCGGAAGATGCTGCACAACCCCTTGTATAAAGGGATGTATCGCGATAATCCAAATTACTGTGAACCGCTGATCCCGCCAGAAGAATTTGATGCTATTCAGAAGCTGCTGGAGAGCCGGTCTGTCCGCCAAAATGAAAGCGGTCGGGTCTATATCTTTGCCGGGCTGATTATTTGTGAGGAATGCGGACAACGGATGACCGGGAGCCATAGAACTGACAGAAAGATAGATTGGAAATTTTACCGCTGTCGGAATGCTATTATGTATCATAGGTGTACCCATCGCCGCCAAATGAATGAAGCAAAATTAGAGCAGTGGCTTTTGTTGAATCTTTCATCAGAGGTTGCCCGCTGGGAGCACGAGTGGAACATCAAGACGGCCAAAATAAAGAGGACAAAAGTAGATCGCGCCTCCATCCAGCGCAAAATGGACCGGCTGAAGGATTTGTATGTGAATGAGCTTATCACCATGGAGCAGTACCGTGAAGATTGGAGCAAATACTCCGCCCAACTCCAGGAAGCGCAGGAGGCTGAGATACCACCGGCTCCAGACTTCCAGGGATTAAAAGAAATGCTGAGAAATGTGATGCCCCAGCTATATTTAACCTGGAGCCTTGAGCAACGCCGTGACCTTTGGCGCAGCATCATTCAGGAAATCCGCCTGGACGGGGATAATACCCCCCGTGTTATTTTTCGGGAGTAGTTGTACTAATTTATATGTTCCTGTGGGACCGGTTGGGCCAATTCCAGGATTGGGTGGGAAGGGACCAGGACAGGGCGGAACCGGGGGCAGAACAGGACCCGGACAGTCACAGCCGGAATCACACCCGCAGCCAGTATTGCAACCGCAACCGGTGTCACACCCGCAGCCCGTATTACAGCCGCAGCCGGTGTCGCACCCGCAGCCTGTATTACAGCCGCAGCCGGTACCACAGCCGGTATTGCACCCACACCCGGTCAGGTGGGCCACAACGCCATCGCGACTGCTCTGTTCCCAGTCAGAAGCATAGTAACGTCTCATAGCGCGCTCCTTTTAAGTCAAGTAATGGATGTGGCTGTGCCACATACCATACTATGACTGCCCGCGCTATCGGTGCCAGGCCCTTTACAGCACCCCTGGACAAATCATCTCCTGGATTACCTAAAACTCCGTCATACCAGACAGGGGCGGCCAATGGCCGCCCCTAAAGGTTTTTCAAAATTTCCTTCGCCTCCTCCCTGCTGTAACAGCCGTTGAGAACGGCCAGCAGGGCATTGGCGGACATATGCTCAGGCAGCTCCAGCCGCTTGAGAAGGGCTTGCCGCCTTTCGGCGCTCCCCGCTCCCCCGGACAGGCCGGCGGCGAACAGGTCCGCTTTGGTGAGGGACGGGCCCGAGCGCCCGGCCGGACTGTCCCCGTCCAGAAAGGTGGCCCCCGCCCGGCGGAGGACCTCCTCCAGCACCTGGGGCGGCATCCCCTCCACCCCCAGCTTGCCCTCCCGCCCCGGCTGGCGCTTCCGGCGCTCCTTGCCGTAGACATCGGGAATGTAGGCGTGCTTGAGGTACCGGGCCGGGATGGTCCCCTTGATACGGTTTCGTATAACAAACCCCGCCCCGTCGGAGTCGGTGAGGACAATCAGCCCCCGCCTCCGGGCCGCCCGGTCCAGAAGGGCCATTTTTTCCTGGTCCTTGAAAATTTGAAAGCCCCCTGTCTCCAGGATAAGGGTGTCCACCACCTGGGACATGATGTTTTTGTCGTACCGGCCCTCCACTACGATGGCCTCACGGATGTGCAGCATAGATACTCCCTCCGTCACGCCTGCGGCGTGCCACCTCCCTCAAGGAGGAAGGCTTTTTATGTTGTGTTGGCCAGCTCCAGTAGCAGAGTGGTCATCAGCTCTTTGGCGTCCTGGCCGGTGGACTTCATAGCCAAGTCGGTCTGGGCGCAACGGATCACGGCATTCCTGCACCAGGGCAGGGAAAACCGCCGGGCGCTGACCAGCAGCCGGTCCGCCGGGTAGCGCATCCCCCACAGCTGGGCCACCCAGGCCGCCCCTTTCCCCCCGGCCAGGGCCAGCCGGGCGGAGTACAGCTGCCGCATTTGCTTGCCGAAGGCCCCCATGATCTCGTAGGGGCTTTTCTGCATCTGGTACAGCTCCCCCAGGGTGGCGGCCGCCCGGTCGAAGTTCTTCTCGCCAATGGCGTCGGCAATGCGGAAAACCACCGCGCTGAGCTGAGGGGTAGCTACCGCTTCAATGTCTGCCCGAGTAATCTTGTCCCCCTTGGCATAGGCGGCAATCTTGCCGATCTCCTGCTGAAGGCTGTGCATCAGGTCGCCGCACAGGAAAATCAGCTCCTCGCACAGACGGGAGTCGATCTCCTTGCCCTGGGCCTTGAAGTGGCGGCGGACCCAGTCAACCAGCTCCCGGGGGCTCTGGCGGGCAAAATTCACCACCGTGCTGTGGGCCTTCACCGTCTGGGCCAGCTTGGTGCGGGCATCGGGCTTATACTCCAAAATGTCGTAGAGGAAGACCAGACAGCAGTAGTCGGGCAGGTTGGACAGGATGCGGATGTATCCCTCCCGGTCCTTCTCCCCCGCCTTGAACAGGTCGAAGTCGGTCACCTCCACCAGGGTTCGCTCCGCCATCATGGGCAGGCAGTCCACCGCCTCCTCCAGGGCGTGGGGGGACATGTCTCTGGCGCTCAGGTCGTGGCGGTTGAACTCCCCCAGTCCGCCGGTGAGCACCGCCTCCCGCAGGCGACCCAGGTAGTGGTCCCGGAGGTAGGTCTCCTCCCCGTGGAAGATATACAGCTGCCCCGGCTTACCCGTAGACAGGTCCTTTTTCAGCTTGTCCAGCCCGGAGGTGTCCGGCTTATTTTTCGGCGGCATAGTCGTCCCCCTGTTTCATCCGCACCTCTATGGTCCCATACAGGTCGGTGCGGTAGATTTTAGCTCCAATTTCATCCAGCCGGGCCAGAGCGTCCCACCCCGGGTGGCCGTATTTGTTGTTCTGCCCCACAGAGATCAGGGCAAGCTCGGGTCTCACGGTCTCCAGCAGCTCCCGGGTGTTGGAGGTATTGGAGCCGTGGTGGCCGGCTACCAGCACCTCAACGTCGGGCAGGTCCGCCGTCTCCACCAGACGCCGCTCTCCCTCCGCCTCCATATCCCCGGTAATCAGCACGTCCAGCGTCTTATGGGAGACCAGAACGGTCAGGCCCAGCTCATTGGCCGTCCCCTCCTCCGCCATGGGCGGGAGAACGGTGACCGTGTCCCCCTCCCGGGTGAGATGGAACTGCTCCTCCTCCCGGACGAAGCGCACCGGAATCCCCTTCTCCCCGGCGGCGGCGATGATTTCCGCCCGGAGGGGGCTGTCCTTTTCCACGTCGGGCAGGGCAATCTCCCCCACACCAATCCGCCGCAGCAACTGCGGGATACCGCTGGCGTGGTCAGCGTGGTAGTGGGTCACCACCAGCAGCTCAATATCGCTCCGACCCACCGACTGGAGGTAGTTGGCGGCCACGTCGCCGGGGTCGTCCCGGCTGTCACCGCCGCAGTCCACCAGGACAAGATATCCCGACCGAACCAGCACGCTCTGGCCCTGACCCACGTCCAGCACCGTCACCCCTATATCCCCCAGGCCAAAGGTCTCCCGGGTGAGCACCACCGCCAGAACCAGCCCGGCCGTCCCGGCGGCCAGGGGCATCCAGACCGGCCGCCGGCCCTTCCCCCGAATCGACACCAGCAACAGGGCATAGATCAGCACCAGCCAGGCCCGATAATACACCGATTCCAGCGGCAGGGCGGCCAGGGCGGGCCTGGATACCAGGTCAATCACCCACTGGAGGTAGCGGGCCAGCCCGGCAAAGGGCACAGCCAGCACCGCCGCCGGTCCGGGCAGAGCAATGGCCAGCGTCCCCACCCCCAGGCCGCCCAGAAAGAGGAAGCCGATGGCCCACAGGGTGAGCAGATTGGACAGGGGGGCGATGAGAGAGATCATATTAAAGTGGAGGGCCACCAGGGGGATGGTGAGCACCGAGGCTCCCAGGGTGGCGGACAGGGTGGAGACGACAAAATAGGGTCCCACCCGCAGCAGCCGCTCTCCCCAGCCCCTGGGCTTGGAGAGCTGGTCCATGCGGAGCTTCTTCAGCAGCCACCCCTGGACCCGGTCGGATACCAGCAGAATCCCCGCCACTGCGGTGAAGGACAGCTGCAGCCCGATGTGGGCGGCGGAAAAGGGGTTGACCCACAGCAGCAGGAACAGGGCCAGGGCCAGCGAGGTGGGACCGTCCCGCTCCCGGTCCAGCAGAGGGGCCAGCTGGAGCATGAGAATCATCACCGCCGCCCGCAGCACCGACGGGGTGTTGCCCGCGATGCCGCAGAACAGCGCCACCCACAGAACGGTAAACAGCGCGGTAGACCGCCTGCCCCGCCCCAGCAGGGCGGTGAGCAGGCTGGCCAGGAAGGCCAGGTGCATCCCGGACACCGCCACCGTGTGGCTCAGCCCCGCCCGCTCCAGGGAGGTGGTAAACTCGTCAGTGAGGTTGTCCCGGTTGCCCGTGACCAGAGCCCGGACAAAGCCGGCCACGTCCTCCGGAAAGGCGGCGTCAATGCCGGTTTTCAGAGCCCTGGACGCCCAGGCGGCGAAGTACTGGGGCGGAACACGGGTTGGACGCTCTACCTCCAGCCGCCCATAGGCCTGGGCCCGGAGGAAAATACCCTTGGCGGTGTAGTAGGTAATCTTCTCCCCGGCAAAGGTGCGGTCCCCCAGGGTGCAGTGGGCGATGGTCTCAATCCGGTCGCCGGGGCGCAGACCGGCCCCCTGTCCGTCGGTGTACAGAATGGCGGACACCTTCACCCAGCCCCCGGTCTCCGCCCGCACCAGCACCGTATAGCCGCCGTAGCTCCCCTCCTGGGGCCAGTCGGCCACCGTGGCGGTGAGACGGACGGTCTGGCCGTCCAGGTCCCGGGCAGGCTGGAAGAAAACCGCCATGTAGAGGGCGGTCCACAGAAAGCCGCAGGCCAGGCCGGACAGGATCAGCAGGACGCGGGTCCGCGTCTGGCTTTTCCGCTTGACGGCAAGCCCTGCAACCGCTGCCACCAGGGCCAGCCCCCCGCCCAGCGGGAGGAGAAGGGGGTCCAGTCCGCCGTAGATGGTGAGGAAAATAGCGGCGGCAAAGGAGAAGGCAAAGGCGGCCAGTACGCGCATATCCTCTCCCCTCCCCCGTCTTTTTTTTAAGGGTATCATGTTTGGGGGAAAATTGCAAGTGGGAACGCTTCAGACGCACGATGCGTCCCTACTTGCCATTCCCACAGAAATGTGGTAAAATCATCCCAATTTCCGAAGGGAGCACGCCGCCATGACCGATTACTTCCACTTAAATATCGACCGGGACGCTCTGCTATCCCTGTCCACCCTGGGACTGGCCCATCTGGGGGACGGCGTGTATGAGCTGATGGTCCGCTCCTGGCTGGTGCTCCACGGCAAGGCCAAGGCCAGGGACCTGCACCGGGCTACAGTGAAATATGTAGCCGCCCCCGCCCAGGCGGAGCGGTTTGAAAAAATCCAGCCCCTCCTCTCTGAGGAGGAGGCCGACGTCTTCCGCCGAGGCCGGAACACCGCCCCCCACTCCGTCCCCAAGGCCGCCAGCCGGGCCCAGTACCAGACCGCCACCGGCCTGGAAGCCCTGTTTGGCTGGCTGTACCTCCAGGGGAGGACGGAGCGGTTAAATGAATTATTTTCGATTATGATGGAGGAATGAGCTATGCCGATCTACAAGCCAGAGGAGTATGACGCCGTTTTGGAGCGTATCAAGCAGGGCATCAAGGAACAAGATATTCAAATGGGGCCTGTGCTGTCCGAGGAGCAAATCCGCGCCTTTGAACAGAAGCATCAAATTACCCTGCCCGAAGGCTACCGCCGCTTCCTTCTGGAGGTGGGCGACGGCTGTTACATGTTTGACGACTATCCCTCTTACCAGCTTTTGCCCCTTGAGGCAGACCGGGAAATCGAAAATTATGCCGCCCCTTTCCCTCTTACCGAATATGAAGTTGAAGGGGACGATCCCCTTTCCGACGAATTTTGGGAACAGGTCACCCAGGGTACATTGGAATTGATCGACATTGGATGTGGCCAGACCTTCCAACTGATTATCACCGGCCCCTGCCGGGGCGAGGTCTGGAACCTGTGTGAAATGGGCACCCAGCCCTGCTGCCAGCGCCAGGATTTTCTAGGCTGGTTCGAGCGCTGGCTCACCGACGGGGATGGCGTGGACTATTACGCAGAATTTCCTTATTGAACTTGTGGGCGGCCACAGGCCGCCCCTACAAACGATCCCAAGAGGTGATTTCCCATGCCCTTAGACGCGCTGTGCCTGTCGGGCGTGATCCATGAACTGAATACCAGCCTGGCCGGGGCCAGGGTGGACAAAATCTACCAGCCCGGGCGGGACGAGGTCATCCTGGCCCTGCGCTCCCCGGCGGCGGGGAACGTGCGGCTGCTGCTGTCCACCAACCCGGCCCACCCCCGCCTTCACCTGACCACCCTGCCCCTGGAAAACCCGGAGAAGCCCCCCATGTTCTGTATGCTGCTGCGCAAGCACATGTCCGGGGCCCGGCTGCTGGAGATTGTCCAGGCCCCTCTGGAGCGGGTAGCCGCCCTGCGCTTTGAAGCGCTGAACGAGCTGGGCGACCGGGTGGAGCGCAAATTGGTGCTGGAGGCCATCAGCCACAAGACCAATCTGGTCCTGCTGGACGGCGACGGCCGCATTCTGGACTGCATCCGCCACACCGGGGGGGACGTCACCACCGGCCGGGTCCTCCAGCCGGGGATGTTCTACCGTCTCCCTCCCGGCGTGGACAAGGAAGATCCCCTCACTGCGGACCGGACACGGCTGGAGGAACTGCTGGCCGCCGCCCCAGAGGAGGCCCAGGCTGACCGCTGGCTGCTGGACACCTTCGGCGGGCTGTCTCCCCTGCTCTGCCGGGAGCTGGCCCACCGGGCGGGTGGAACCACCGATGTGCGGCTCAATATTCTGGGCCCTGAGGGCCGTGGAAGGCTGCTGGACTGCCTGGAGGAGCTACAAAATTCCGTAACAGAAAACCACTATATACCAACGATGGTATCTATGGACGGCCGCCCCCGGGACTTCACCTTCCTCCCTGTGGGACAGTATGAGGGCTCCGCTCAGGTGGAGCCCTGGCCCGCCTTCTCTCCCCTGCTGGACGCCTTCTTTGAGCAGCGGGAGCGTCAGGACCGGATCAAACAGCGGGGACAGGACCTGATTAAATCGGTCACCAATGCCCGGGACCGGGTCAGGCGGAAGATCGCCAATCAGGAGAAGGAGCTGGCCGCCACCCGGGACCGGGACCGGCTGCGCCAGCTGGGGGATATCGTCACCAGCAACTTTTACCAGATGGAGAAGGGCATGGCCCGCCTGCGGGCGGCGGACTTCTATGATCCGGAGGGCGGCGAGGTCGAGATTAAGCTGGACCCCCTCCTCACCCCCCAGCAGAACGCCGCCAAATATTACAAGGATTACAACCGGGCCAAAAAGGCGGAG
>Ga0209064_1002251_pt1 | contig 22753 bp, 21 predicted proteins | sample Inofromicrocosms_FD_187498 | JGI IMG/M metagenome (GOLD analysis project Ga0209064, IMG submission 187498) | Mouse cecum microbial communities from Vienna, Austria - Inoculum for glucosamine and mucus D2O microcosms (SPAdes) (version 2) | ecosystem: Host-associated > Mammals > Digestive system >... | reverse complement strand
CGTTTCTGCTTTAAAGAAATCTATTTTTTCAGAACCGCAAAACATATACAAAGGCGTATTGTCTTTCATTACCGAGTGCAAGAGCGGCAACAAGTCAATTATAAGTTTCGGATTATCGTCGCCCTGAATTGCCGTACAAAACTTATCGCTCTTGTTTATTCTCCGGCTGCTTTTGTATCCGTTAAGATAGGGCGGATCTGTTATAACGCAGTCCACGAATAGCTTTTGTTTTATCATTTCACGGATACCATCAAGGCAGTCACCGTTATAGACGTTATTAATTTCTATCACGACTCACCACCTATTCCGTAGAGCGCATTAATAAAATAGCTATTCTGCGCTTTGAGTTCGTCCACGCTTGCCCGTTCCGTAACGTATTCCCGATAGTCGTTAATTCCGACTCTTGACTGTCTTGCCATATCGTTAAAGTAATCAGAGAAACAGTCCGTAGAGAAACGGCGTGCATAAATTTTGCGGTTCATTATGTAGTATTTTTTCTTGTCAACTTTGCCGTCCATAGTGCCGTGCTCTTTTTCAATTTTAAGCACGTTATAACCGTAAGTGTTATAAATCTTGATATTCCTTTTCCAGAGCCACGCAATAACGCTTTTAAGGATATGGACGAGTAGGGTATTGTCGCCACGTCTGAAACGGAAATCGTAATATAGGTTAATAAACTTGTTAAACGCAACTTCGGCAATCATATCTTCAATAGTGTAAAAGGGTAGTGCGAGCTTGCCTTCGGACGAATTTATGATATTGACTATATCGCATAAATCTCTTGCGTCAGCTCCCCAGCTTTCCGGTCTTTGTTCGTCCGTAAATACTTTGATAAAGGGGAAGTTATCTACTGTTGCGCTATGCCGACACATTTTGAGCCAGCTATTGAAAAGGTCGTTTTTCTGATTAGCTTCGTCCTTGCCTTTCTTGACTTCTTTCAGTTCTAAATTGTTGCCCCTTTCCTTGCCGACTTCCGAAATAGCCACCACGCCGAACTCAAAGCTACCGGCGTTCGGGTTGTTATCTATAACTTTCTTGCCGAGCCTTAAAATATCGAAATCGAGTATGTGAGCGTGCCGACTACAACGGCGGTAATTCTTCGGAAAAAAGTCCGTAAGCCATATCGGAAAGTTGCCTTCGTCTATCAAACGGTTGTCCGTTCGTATAGAATAGTTTGCGACTATTAAACTGCTCTCTATAACGTAGATAAAATAGGCTTGTGCATACGTTTCTAAAACGTCGAACAGATTGCATACGCTCAAGCCGTCGTCATAAGTAAAGCCGTACCTGCAAACGTCATAACCGTAAAGTTGTAAAGCTACATTGTTATGACGAAAAAACCTTTCCCGCTTCAATCTTACCCAATCTTTTGCGGTTGCAAGGTTATAGACCGTGCCGTGTTCCATACAAGCCTGTAATTCTTTCTCGAACTCTATCCACGAAAAGTACGGGAATTTCATATCGCCACGTTGCAATATTTCCATAGCTTTCTGTCTGAACATTACTTCCTGCGATAATGCCATATCCGTAATGGCGGTCGTTTTCTTTTTACCCATAGAACCGCAAGTAATTGACACGATAGGCAGTTCGTTTATAAAGCCGCAATTACGGGCTTCATAGCGGCGGAGCTTGCCGAGCGCAATTCTCTGTCTGAAACGATTAAACAGCGGATATATCGCAAATAACAACGTCCAATAAGGAAAATAGATAAAAGGTGTTTTCAAGTCCGTAAACAGCTTGACTATCTGCGTATATATCGTGCCGAAATCGAACTCGACGGCGAACCAGAAATAATATGCGAGAAAAGCGAACACTATCGACGCAACGTTCAGGTGCAGTATGCAAACTATTATCCAGCAGACCTTTATCCAGCTATTTTCTTGAATGAACGCCACATATCCCCTAACGAACCGCTTTATAGGCTGATAGGTATAGCGTGATATAAACTTGAATACACGCAAGGGTAGAGTGTCTTTGCCGTACTTTGTGTTGTGCTTGCCGTAAAGGTGTTTAATGTAGAACCAAAGCCCGATAAAACACGGGATAACAATAATTGCCGCCTTCATTATTTCCGCCATTACCCCCGCAATATGGCTTAACCAACCGTTAAAATTGCCTTTATCCACTAAAAGCGAAAAATAAATGAGTGCGTTATTTTTGAACCCGTCAAAGTTATCGGGGAGTATAGAAGGCTTGTCCGTTATTTGCGTTAAGTCGTTGACAGTGGGTGTTATGTTGTGCGGTATTCCAAATACTTCACAAAAGTAGTACCCGATAGACCGCCCGAAATCTTGCAAGGTTTCCCAAAACCGAAGATAGGACGATCTGAAAATAAATACGCCGAGCAGTATTAGCCCGACGCTTATCATTAGTGTGAATATGATATTGATTGCTCTACGCATTTACCTGTACCCCCGTATATATGAGATAACTAACGGCAAACGCAAGCAATATAATCACCGTAACGGCGATTATACGTTTTAATGTTTTCATAACAACTCCTTAAAATTTTTATTTGCGCCGGCGGATCTTAAAAGAACCGTCGGCGCACTTCGTCTTATTGTGCTTTTAGCTTGTTACCACCAATCTTCGCCGTCGTAAAATTCCAAGTCGTCAAAGTCGTAATGTTCAGCATCAAGATAATCGTCCCAAGCATCTTCATAGGCTTTTTCTCGTTTTCGTTCTTTTCGGCGTTTATGCAATGAGCCTATTGCCTTGAACGGTAGAGCTATGAGCTTGAACAGCCCGTAAATAATGAGCGGTGCAAACTTTAATAAAAGCCAGATAATTACAATAAGCGCAATAATGCCTAAAAGTATTTGCCACCATTGAAGATTGTTTTTCGTTGTAATTACGGGCGGTGCGCCGTCTGCCGCTATATCCATAGGCGACATAATTACGGGTATTACCGTTTCAACGTCGTCCTTAGTAAATGTAAGGTCTATAATGTCAAAGTCAAGCTGCACCCATTGCTGCATTATAAAAGCGTTGGTATCGTCGTTTTCGTAAGAATAGACGTAGCCGGGAGCTATGGCCGGTCCGCCTGTGTTAAGCGTCCAAGTACGCTTCCAAGTTCCCTCGTAAACTTCCGCAGAAAAGTATTCGGACTGTTTATAACGAAATAAATACACCGTTTCGTTTTTGCGTTTAGCCGTCTTGCAAAAGTCGCTGAACTCGAAATAATCGGAATCGTCAACGTAGTATTTTTTGCATAGCTGTACGTTCGCAAGATTTATTACGTCGTTATAGTCAACTGCTTCAATGGCTTTAATATTGTTAAACTCTTCTATCGCTTCAACGTGCGAAGTACCGAACAGCTTTTCCCACCAGCTTTGCTTTATGATTTCAGACGTGAGCGAGTACGTATCGTCCGCACGGATATTTATATCGGTGAAAGAGCTGTCTACGCTTGAAAACAACGCCTTGCTGTACCGGTTGTTTACGAGTTCGCCGCCGTGCTGTGCGGTGTATCTGCTCATATAGTCTAAAATGTCCTCGCTCGGCACGTCGTAGGTATCGGCATCGCCGTTTTCCGCTTTAAACAGCCAATGCAGGTTGGTTATATCGTTCACGATATTGCTTGATAGTTTAGACGGGTAATTGTAGCCGTAGTAATACCCCGAAAAATGCACTCCGCCTATGGACGTGTTATTCAAATCTTCTTCCGTACGGAAGCTGTACTTAAACCTTAAATTTTCGTAAGTTTCGGGAACGCCTATTTCTTCGCCTATATGCTCAAGCATAGTTTCGTAATGGCTGCTGTTGCCTGTAACAAGCGCAGGCGCGGTGTAAGCGTTAAGCCAAGTTGCGTGAACGGCGGTCATCTTGCCGTACTCATCTATAATTGAGTTGGGAACGGAAAAATAAACGCTGTGTAATGTGTCCTGTATATATTTCTTTCCGTTAGTGCCGTTACCACGAAAGAAAGTGCTATGTACGTCCAGCGATAAATACTTTTCCAGCCCGTCCACCTTGCAAGAAAGCGTATCGCTTGCAGCAAGCTCCGAACCGTAGCCCAGCGCATACCCCTTATAGGTGTAAGTCTGTCCGCATGCGTATTCCGTAACTTGATTTTTGTAAGATAACTCAATACCGCTGATTTTGTAAATTCGTTCGTTTTCGTCCAACTCCCGTAATATATCGGACTTTTGGCTGTCCGTGAGCTTTACCTTGAACTTCCAGAACCGACCTTCATAGCCCGCTTCGGTGGAATAGTTTAGAAACTCTAACGTGTATTTTGAATAGCTTGTCCTATCGCAGTAGGTAAGCTGAATTTTATTCCGCTCGGTTGACATATCGAACGCCGTATCCTGCGGATTATAGACATAGACGTAAAGCCCGTAATCCGTTTGCTTTTCAGCGTAATAAGAATAACAGAACTCTACGAAGGATATAATCTGCGGCTTGCCGCCCGAATTATGCGGATAGTCCGCTAAATCAAACTCTTTGCCTCCGATAGTAGAGTCTTTAAGGTTATTCAAGACGTTAGTGCTTTCGTAGATTGCCTGTACGCTGTCTGCGCCCGTATCGGCAGATGCGGACAACGTTACTTGCCCGCAAATTACCGTTACCAAACACAAAACAGCCGTGAGTATTGTATATAAAAACCGTTTTGTAATTGCTTTCATACGCCGCCTCACATATCTATGGGAATGATATAGAACATAAGCGTAATATAGCCGTCTGCTTCTAATAGTTCAGTATCAGGCATTGTGAAATTATAAGTGCCGTTGTTGCCTTGCAAATCTTCGATATACGCTTCACCCGAACTGAATTCCACGTTGATACCCGATATTTTGTACTCGGACGCATATTCAGGCTTCACGGTTGCAGTAAACGTAACGCTTTCCCCTGCGGCGGCTTTGGCGGGGCAGTTAAGGTTTACAACGCTTAAACCCGCCCAACCGAGAGAATCATAGCCGATACCGTACATAACCTTGTCCGGCGGTGCGTTGTATTCAAAATCCACCCATACGTAGACGTTGCCTTGCGGCATTGTAAACGAGTAAACGCCGTTATTTTCTGTAATCGTTACGTTGTCAGCCGAGTTCATAACGCTTATGCGCATACCCGTTATAGAATAATTTCCGTCGCTTATCGTTACTTTAAACGTTACCTTTTCGCCGGCTTTTGCCTGCGTTACTCCGTCTATGCTTAAATCGGATAGGTTAGTTGCGTCGCCGCTTAAAAGGTATTCGATACTGTATTTTTCCGAAGGCTTTGTATTGCTTCCGCCGCCGAAGATAATTTCGCTTGGATTAAGGGTAATATCGGTTACGTCCGCTTCGACGATTTTCAGGTCGATATGATAAACAACCTTTTCGTTATACGACGATACCGAGAGTCTGTACGGGTACGGATTATTCGTTTCGGCGTCCGCAGGTATAACAACGGTTTTTCCGCCGTTTATGCTTTGTAACGCTTTTTGTAAGTCAAAGTCTGCGGCAAGAGTTAAAGAAAACTGCGACTGTTCCTTTTCAAGCCCGAACGCCGAAGTGAGTTCGCCCGTTTTAGAGAACAGGTATTTTTCGCCGTTTACGGTGTAGTCGAAATCTCTCGTTATGTTAGGCGTGATTTTTACCTTATAATCTTTCGGCTCGGACTTTTCGCTATCAAACGTGTATTTGACGGTAAAGGTATGCGTTTGAGCTTTCTTTAAATCGAGTTTACTGTCCGCCGTTAAAATCTGCTTGCCGGCGTATTCGACGTAAAAGGTTTTAAAATCTTCGTTAAAGCCGTTGGTGAACTTATAAATAAGCCCGACTGCCGCAACCAAGACGAGTGCAATAAGTACGTAAGCTATTATTTTAGCAATAGTTTTCATAGCTTTACCTCCTTATTGCTTAATACATCAGAGTGGAGCTATCCAACGAAATACCCGTAACGACAGCCGTCAAAGAGCTTTCCGAGAAGTAAATAGGAATCGTGTGCGTATAAGTTGAATAAGTGCCTTTGCAAGTTATCGTCCAATTATATACGGCTGTATCGGTATGTTGTTTGGCTATCGAAACGGCAGTGTTTGCCTGTTCGGTAGTAAGTCCGCAGAAAGATACCTCTCGCATACCGCCGGGAACGGAAGCATAGAAATAAAAGAAGTTTGTACCGCCCCAAAAATGATTAGACGATTTAGACGTATTTTGTATAGCCAGTCCTGCTTCGCTTAAATACTTGCTATATTCATCGGTGATAGTCGTATTGAATGAATTGCTAAAATTGTCGTCTACCGTATAATCTGAATACGTAATAACACCCGTCGTACTTGTGTAGTTAAAAATATAGGACGGCTTATCAAAGGTATAGCTGTTTAATGAGCTTGAAACCGTAAAACCGTTTGCGTTGTAACCTGAGTAGTCCGTATAGCTGAAACCCGTAACTTTTTTGCTGTAATCGCAAAGACAGTCCGCAGAGTAACGGTTGTCTGTCCGGCTCGTTACAGTTACTTTAATCTGCTCGCCAAACGCTCTTTTGCAGGAAACCGTTGCGGTTAGCGCACCTTCCGAAGCCGGAATAACGCTTACGTATTCTGCGGTCGATTTACCGTTAGCCCAATCGGAAGATGAATTTACCCAATTCACAGACCAATCTACAGCTTGATTTTCCGCATTAGCAGGCATTATCGTTGCGGTAAGAGTATAGCTTCCGTCTGACAAAACCTCTGCACCGCCATCTGCCGAGAGCGGCATTGCCGTAAGCCTGATTTTGTTCGTGCTTTCCGGCGTTACCAATAACCCGCTGCCGTCTGCCGTTTCTTCGGTAACAGGCTGTTCGGGCGGTTGCTCTTTTTTATCGAACCAGCCGCAAATAATGCCAGCAAGCATTACCCCGACCAATATAAATGCGAGAAGAGTTAATACCCATTTCACCGTGTCGCTTGTTTTATGTTTTTGTAATTCGTTATTCATATTTACACCCCCTTAAAACACGTGCGACGAATTGTCTATATTGACGTCCTTGACCTGCGTTGCGGCAACTTCGATATTCAGCGTGTAAGAATAAGTCTGTGCATCACCGTACTTTGGGTGAACCGTAACGTTGACCGTGTACTGATTATCCGTTGCGCTGTACGCCTGCAAAACGTAGTAAAGAGTACTTTGACCCGTAAGCGAGCCTATCGTTGCGCCCGATACAGCCGAAGCGCAGAAATAAGCGTAAGAGTCAATCTGTTGCATCGAAGAGTCTGCGGCAGTAACAGCGTTAAATGTTTGTATAGAGCCGTAGCCGCCTTTGTAAATAGACTTTAATTCATCGCTCGGCACGAACTCGAACGTTACCGCATTGACGGAGTTCGCTATCGAACCCGGTCCACAGACAACGTTTCTACCCCAATTCAGGTTTCTCGTCATCCAATCACCGTTTGTTATGCCGCCGCTGTAATTAGACGGAAATTCAACCGTAATTACCGGCGAGCTGCAAATGCTTTTTTCCGTGTCGTTTGCCAATTTCGCTCTAACGTCGGAAATTCTGCAATAGTAGTCTAGCGTTGCCGTTGCGGTAGCCGAACTGTTTAATTTAGAAGCACAGGTTACTATAATTTGAGTGGTGAAAGCCTGCTTACAAGTAAAAGTAGCCTTGTTGCCGCTCGTTGTCATTGTTACGTAATTCGTAACGTTGCCGTTTGCGGAGTTCGCCCAAGCCATAGACCAATCAAAAAGCTGTTGCTCTGCCAACTTATCACCGTTCTCGTCCAGAGCCGTGGCGGTAATTACAAACGCTTCTTCAGCTTGCGTGGCAATACCGTCGTTTGCGAAAAGCGGCATAGCTGTTAAACGCATTAATTTATTGCTTTCGGGTTCTACTGTAAAATTGCCCGACGTTTCAGTTTCAGGCGTTTCCTGCTTTTGTTTGTTTACAACCGTCTGTGCTATCCAGCCTGCCGCAAGTGCGAGTGCAAGTATAATAGCAACGACCATAACGATAGTTTTGATTTTGTTCTTTGTCATAAATAATCTCCTTTAAAGAAATAGCGGCTTACAGAAAGATTTGTAAGCCGCAAGTCTTTTGTATTTAGCTATCGGAATTAGCCGATAAGCATAGTGAGAATAGTTTTGTCCGAGTTGCGGAAAGGCTTTACGGGGCATTCGTAAATTTCGCCCGTAGCTTCGTCCACGGAACGGACGGCATAGGTATTGCCCTTAACCGTTCTCTTCGTCTTTTCGTCCTTGATTTCGTAGGGCTTTAACACGAGTTCCGCCGCAAGAGCTTCGCCGAATACGATATCGAGAACCGCATATCCGCCGACGTCGTGGGGTACGACGGTAGCTTTAACTTCCTTACCGCGGACTTTGCCTTTTACGACGTGGGAAAAGTAGGTGTTACCGTCCTTTTCATAGGTTTCGCGCTCAACGAGCAGCTTGTTAGTGTCTTTGTTTGCCATAATGAAAATCTCCTTGTGATTTTGATTTTTTAAGCGGCGTTATTGCCTTTTCCTTTGGTCTTGGAAATTGCAAACGCTTCATCGGTGGTTTTGCCTTCGCTTATTGCTTTCTTGAACTTATAAAGTCCTGCGTGGTCTGACTGACAGAGAAGATAACCGGAGCGTATGCCCTTGTCGTACTCTGACAGTTCTTCGCCTTCTTTCTTGCCGAATTTATGAACTTTTGCTTTGCGCTCTTCCGCATAGCCTTTTGCACGTTTGGACGGTTTCATCCATCTGCGCTCTTTGTAAGGGTTGGTAGGTTCTGCCGGCTGTTCAGTTTTCTTTGCCATAATAAATTCTCCTTGACATTGAATTTAATTTCGGCGTTTACCGTTTGACTTGTGATTAGTCCGTTTTCGCCAGCGACTTTAAGATGCTTGGCTACGGCGACACGCCGTGGGCTTGCACGTCTGTTTTTCGCAAATCTGCTTGCCCGATATTAAGTTGTGATTTTGTAACCGAGCGAAGGGGACTTTATTGAAACTTCCGTTTCGTGCGATATGCGGTAGGCGGCCACCTTTACTTTGCAAATACCGCAGTCATCGGAGCTTGTTGCCCGTTCGCTGATTACACCCCGATTATACGGCGAACGCTACCTAATAAACCACAGGGCGAAGCACGGCTCGTTCACGGATAATCACGGCTAAATCACGGAAAACTACTATTTTGAGCAATAAAAAAGCCCCGAACAATCGGGGCAATCAGTTTAATTCATAACTTTATGTAAATACAGCACAAGCTGTTTATTGAGTTCCTGTATGTGTTGCGGACAATAACCGGCTTCCGCTGCGTAGGCTTCCTGCGTATAACCGTTCACGTACAAACCCAAATATAAGTCGTACATACGGGCAGGTGCTTTCTGAAATATCTTATTGTACCGCTCGACCTTTTCTACAACCGAATTAGTGCCTATTAACTTTACTGCGCCGTCAAATGCGGCTTTGTGAGTGTAGTAATATCTTATCTCTTGTAAATCTTCCCTGATTTCTTTAACGGTCATAATTCATTGCTCCCTGAAAAATATTCAAAGCCCTTTTGCGGTCTGCAATATGTACTCAGAATGCTTTCAAGCGTAAGTTTATCTTCACCGACTAAATATTTATCAAGCCTTTTCAATAATTCCGCTTGCTTGTCCGTAAGATAAACCATACCGAACTTAAACCACTCTGCAACGTACACGCCGCCGCCTTTGCCTTGCGAAGTGGAAAGGGGATAGGATATGCTCAAAATTTCTATATCACGCTTTATTGTACTGCGTGATACGCCGAACTCAAACGCAAGGTTTTCTATTGTATCGCGTCTTTGCTTACACAGATATTCAAGAATACCTAACCGGCGTTCGATTGCCGACTGCATATCTTTTCACCCCCTTTCCAGACTTGTGGCTTGATTTTAATAGGTAAACAGCTCACCTAATGAACCGTTATAAAAATTAAATTGCGTTTTTTACGTTCTTTTTTGATACCCCGCAGAATAAAATAGTAGGTTAAGCACTTTTGCTTGCGTATAAATAGAAAAAAGCCCCGACAAGACCTTCTTTTGAAGAACCCGTCGGGGCTGATTTTATTTAATTGTAATTATTAATTAAAGCTCTCTTACCTAACGAACTTCCTTGCGCAGATCGATTTCGCAACCCACGCAAGGTTATTCGTAAAGGAGGAGAAAAACATTAGGAAATTTCAAACGCTTGTTTTAAAAGGGGCAATCCCCAAGCAAAGAACACTACGACAACAGCAATTACGAACGCCGCAACAACCGCCCAATAGATTATATTTAAAATTTTATTTTTCTTTAAAATCTTTTCGTCTTGACAGCCGTCGTTTTTAAGTTTATAACCGTAGAGTTTAAGCCATAATCCTAAACCAAGCATAGCGACTATGAATATATCCAACGCCGCAAGTATAAGCACGTAATTCGCTACACCTGCCGAATATTGCGTATCGGCCGTAAAACCGTTTAACGCATTGCTGTTCGCCACGAAATATAATACGTGATGAGCAGCTTCCCGAAGCATATATTGAACGCCTGTAGATTGTGTTTCCGTCAACGGATTACCCTGACCGTATAACTGTAAGTTACAACCGCCTGCTATACAAGCCATAGACTCCTCGGTATCCATAATGTTATAGTCCGTAATTATAAGCCCGTTAAATTTCCACTCGTCGCGAACTACACCGACATTAAGATTATAGTTTGAGCGGCAACGTGTAGTGCCTATTCTGTTCATACCCTGCATTATGCCGAGAGCGTTGCCGTCCTTAACACACATTTCAAAAGGGCGAAGATAAATTTCACGGATTGCCTGCTCTCCGCAGAAAGTAGCGACTGCGCCGTTTGCATCCCTGTTACTTTCCTGATCGTTTAAAGCCATATGTTTTAAAACAACGTTAAGCCCTTTCGACTGTGCGCCCACAGTTATTTTCGTACCCATAATACCCGAAAGGAAAGAGTCTTCCGAGAAATACTCGTAGTTCCTTCCGGAGAAGGGAGTGCGGTGAATATCGATGCCGGGAGCGTACCAACCGTTGACTTTATCAAGAACGCCGATAGAACCGTTAATTGAACCGTATTTTTCTGCAATATCTTTATTCCAAGTCGCAGAAATCATAGTTTCCGCAGTGCCGTAAACGACGTGCAACCCTTCAGGACCATCATATTCGTGCGTAATCGGCTTACTGATAGAGCTTATTTCAATCGTGCTGTATGCGCCCGTTTTATACAGGTTATGCAACGTCGTTACGTCAAGCATATCCAAAAGCTGTTCCCACTTTTCGTTGCCGTATTCAAGTCCTATCATTTCGGCAAGTTTTAAACCGTTTGCAGCATTCGTCGTTATCGCTTCATAAGAATCGATTGCGTTGGGATTATTTGATGCTGCCCAGCCCGTAGCTTTAAGAGCGTTTAATACTTGCTCGGATACCGTTGCGGTATTTACAGATTTAGCGGCGTTCGTAGTATTCGAAATTCCGTCTTTGACATTTGCGGCATAAGTGAGTTTACTGTTTGACATATTCGTCCAGCTTACGCCCTTGCCGTCCATTACCGACCAATTATTCCTTGAGAGATACGTAGCATCGTTCAATATGGCGTTATCGAATTTATTCGTAACTCCCACAGAATACGACTGTGCGTCAATATTTTCATAGTTGAAATTTTTAACGAGTTCCGCCGTACCGTCAACGCTGACACCCTTTGCCTTTAAAATGTTGTTGACCGCCGAATGTGCATCGGTTGCAGCCGTTATAAAGTGATTGCCTGCGTCGAGAATATAAGTACCCTCGCCCTTGGCGTCGTACACAGCAAGTTCATAACGGGGAACGTTGATTGTTACAATTTCGTTTCCGCCGTTTTTGGCAAGTTCGCCCGTCTTTGCAAAACCGCAAAGATTTACGGACGGTTTTTCTATTCCTTTTTCAACGTCGTAAGCGGTGTATTCTGACTGCGAATATATCTGTACGACGTCTTTACCCGGTTTGTCACCGATGTTTGTTACTTTTACCGAAATATCGAAGCTGTCAGTTTCAGAGTTATATTCGCAAGAATAGTCGCTCCATTTAAACTCCGTATACGAAAGTCCGTATCCGAACGGAGCGGCAACTATGCTATCGTAGTCGTACGCACCAGCATTACCCCTGTTTAATACTACATCCTCATATCTCGTTTCGTAATATTTATACCCCACGTAAACGCCTTCCGCATAGTTTACATAGCTGTATCCCGTCAGATTGCCGTTAGCGTCCACAAATCGTGAATCTCCAAAGTTCTGCATAGCGGGAGAGCTGTAATTATCGTAGCTGTAAGTATCAACGAGCTTGCCGGATGGATTTATGTCGCCTGCAAGAATAGGGGCAATCGAATCTATTCCGCCGACGCCCGTACCTGCAACCCACAAGACTGCGTCAACTTTATAATTTTTAACAAAGTCCATTTGAAACGCACCTGCGGAGTGCAAGATAACAATTGTCTTTTTAAACCCAGCTTTACCAACCGCTTCAAATAAATCTTCTTCGTCCTTGGTAAGTTGTAAGTAATGCTTATCCGCATCACCACCGAATCTGTCCATACTTCTCGGCAAATCGGCACCTTCGCCGCTACCGCGAGAGATTACTATAATCGCCGCATCCGAATATTGTGAATAAGAATTTTTTACCGAATCCGTATATTCCGATTGCGGCACTTCGTCTATCGTCCAGTCGCCCTCGCCGTCGCCGTTGCCTTTGGGATCGCCTTGACCCCATTTCGTATGCTTGGAAGTATTATAAAATTTTCTCAAAGTACCGTTTACGTTAAAACCATAATCTTCCAAGCTGTTGGCAAGTGTTGCGTTTTTAGTTTGCGGAACCCTATCAAGAGTCATCCAAAGAGTCGAACTCATACCGAAAATGCTTACCGAAGCCTCTTTTTTAAGCGGCAAAGCCTTGTTTTCGTTGCGTAAAAGTACCGTACCTTCTTTTATAATTTCCTTGTTTAAATCCGAAAATGCGTTAAGTGCGTCGTCTTTTGTTTTATAATCAGATTGATAGGTTAGATTGCCTGCGCCCGATATTCCCTCGCCCGTTCTGCCGAAGAAGTCGGACAAAATTTGGTCGAAAGAAGCGGCAAATACGTTACCCCAAATAAGTACGGCAATAAGAATTGCGCTGACTGCGCTCCAAATAGCTGTAACTATTATTTGTTTTTTACTTAAATGAAGTTTCATATTTTCACCTCTTATTTAAGTGCGCTTATATCATTGCAAGTAAAAGTTATGCTGTTACCCTGCAAAAACGCCGCAGAATATACGAATTTTACAGTATCGCCTTCCTTGGCGGAAGTCATCGTTTCTGAAGGGTTGTTGACGCTCGTCATAGTGATAACGTCGTCCGAAATAGTCCACGTATAGTCGAAATTCATTTTTCCGCCGTATGCAGAAAGTTTTGCGGTTTTATCCGAATAAAACACGATACTGTTACCATCGCCACCGTTGAAAGTAACGAGTTCCGTTTTTCCTTTAAGTGCGCTTATATCGTTGCACGTAAATGTAATGCTCTGCCCCTGCAAGAACGCCGCTGAATATACGAATTTTACAGTATCGCCTTCTTTGGTCGAAGTCATCTTTTCCGAAGGATTGTTGACGCTTGTCATAGTAATAACGTCCCCGTCAAGCACCCAAGTGTAGTCAAAATTCATCTGACCGTTGAATGCCGACAACTTCGCCGTCTTATCTTCGTAAAATTCTATACTATTACCGTTGCCGCCATTGAAAGTAACTATTGCGGTTTTTTCGGGAGTGGGGTCAGGCTCTTCTTCGCCGAGTTGGGCACGTCTTTCATTTGCCGCCGTTATGAACGCCGCCGTCGTGTTGTATTTGATTTCGGACGACACCGTTAAAACTACGTTTCTATGATAAGAACCGGCAAAAGCAAACGTATATTCAAGCTCAAAGGTGTTAGTTTCTTCGTCAAGATAAACTTCAAACGGTTCCTCTATTTTATCATCAAGAGTTAGCTGCGTTAAGCCGTCTCGATCGGTTTCTACTTTCCACGTTACAGTCGTTTCTACAAGCTCTTCCGTTTTTTCATAACGATAAATAACGCCCGTTCCGTCGCTTAAAAGATTGCCCATAAAATCAAATGAAGAAAACGAATGTCTAACGGTATCGGTATATCCCGTACACTGATAGCTGATTTTAGTTTCCTGCTTATCTTTATCTGGATTGTCGGGTTTGTCATTATTGCAGGCGGTAAAAGCTGCAACCGAAGCAATTGCCGTGCAGGCAACGGTCAAGCAAGTTAATGCTTTAAAAAGTTTTTTCATAAAATTTTCCTCCTGATTGTGCTTGAATTTTTGTTTTGCACAATTTTTGATTGAATTTTAACAATTTTTAAGCAATAAAAAAAGACCCACCACACATTCGGTAGGTCTGTACGCAAATTTTGATTTTATCGCAAAGGTATTGTGCAGTTTATATAAAAAGCGCCGTCGGAAGCTGACACGGAAAAACTTCCGTTATACTTTTCCGTAATTTTTTTCATATTTTTAATCCCGAACCCATGTAAGTCGCCGTCCGTTTTCGTTGTAAGCATACCGACGTAAACGTCTTCATCTCCCTCATAATAATTAGAAATTTCTATACAAATAAAGTTGTTTATATTTTTAATCATAAAACTAACCCAACGCTTTGCTGTGTCGGTTATTTTAGACAGATATTCTGCGGCGTTATCGAACGCATTGCCAAGTAACGAATATAAATCATAACTCTCGATAAAATCAATCTTACAATCTCCCGTAAGGCACATAAACTCTATACCCTTTTGCCTGAACATCTTTTCGTTGTCTTCTAATATAATGTCAAGCATACGGTTTCCCGTATTAAACTTACTGTTAAATGCTTCAACAATATCTTTAATTTTATCGTCGTTTACACAGTTGGGTTGTGAGCTTAACGCTTTGACTAAATATTTTAAATCGTGTAGCTGCGAACGCATTTCGTCAGCGTTACGCATAAACGCTTCATATTGCTGTTTTTCTTTTTCTATCAACGCCGCACCAACGGCTTCCTTCGATTTTTCCCTGCTCTTTTTTGCAAAAATAACATAAAATATGAAAATTAAAAATCCAAATATTACCTCCGCTATACTGAAAGCAACAGTAGACTCGCTTTCACCTATCGACCTGCGCATAAAAACGATTGCAAGGCTGAAAACGCTGTAAGTGAAAGTCAAAAGAAAAACAGTGAACCCGTCCATAACCGTTTCATCAACGGCAAAAAACCTTTTCATACACAAAAAATAAGCAGGAACGAGCATTATAAGAAAACTTAATAATACAAAAAGTCTTTCAATAAAGAAAGCATCAAAAGTGAAATTACAAGCCGCAAAAATCATTCCCGCAATACTTGAAGACCAATGCTGAATTGCCGCAGCAAACAACGAAACGAACAGCATCTGCGACAACTTTATTTTAAAACAACCAAGTAAACCGAACAAAGGGATTACGCACATTAAAAATTTAAACGTCGCAAATATATAATTATAGTCGGGATTCTCAACAAAAATGAGTGCAGCCAAAGGCAACTGTATGACAATACCAAAGGACAATGTCAAAGATAAAAATAATTTGAATTTTTTTCGTTTTTCACTACGTTTAAAGAACAGGTATGCGACCGCAAAACACTCTAAAAAATACATAGCGTAAATTATAAATTCACGGTAAAACAACTGCATATTAAGACCCTCCGTTCAGATACAGTTTGGAAAGTCTCGTCATAATTTCTTTACGTTTAGAACGACTGACCGGCAAAATCACGTCATTTTTCATAGTTATATTTTCGCCGTCGTAAGAAATTACGTGTTTTAAATTAATAATATAACTTTGGTAGCATCTGTAAAATTTATCGAGCGGCAATGACTTTTCCAGCGCATTCATTGAACCGTAAGTAACAACATCCTTAGTAAACGTATGATATGTGATTTTATGTGCCTCGATTTCAATATAATTTATATCGGATAAGCGTATACGTTCCAGATAATGCCCAGCTTGTACGGATAACATATCGTCACTTTTTGCGTTTATTAATTTTATAAGTTTGGTTAAAAGAACTTGTAATTTATAATAATTGACCGGTTTTACTATAAAATCTGTGGCAGATACACCGTAGCCTTTAATGGCAAGGTGTGCGATATTAGTTATAAAGACGAGCGGCACGTTTTCATCTATCAGTCGCAACTTTTCGCTTGCTTCAACGCCGTTAATATCAGGTAATTCTATATCCATAAAGATTATATCGGCGTCGGCTTTATACTCGCTTAAAAATTTAAGCGCACTAACGTAACGGCTTATTGAAAATTCGCACGCTTTTTCTTTCGAGTATTTATCAATGTTGTCAGATAGAAAATTGTAATCCGAATCATTGTCTTCGATAATTGCTACGTTTATCATTTTTCCCCGTAAAAACGAAAAGTTTTTCCTTATTATACATTAAAATAGCTTTAAAATCAACATTATAAGTAAGTTCGCTTCTGTTAAGTGATAAAATTCTTTTTTTTATCCGGCTTATAATTAAAGTAATGATTTAATATAAACGTATTGATACCGTTCAATTTATTAGAAATCTGTTCAGGAGTTTCCTTCATACCGTTCAACACCCAATCCTGAATAATTAAAGTCGTTCCTCCCGTAGCGTAACGGTTGACGAACTGTAATTCTTCAAAGCTTAAATTTATATTGCCGTTTCTCTTAAAAATTTCCAATATGCGGTTGTTTGACGCATCAGTTATACGTTGTAAGTATGAACTATCAAACCCATTTTTGAACAAAAGGGTATATAACTTTTTTGTTTTGTACATATAATCGCACACTCTATAAAGCATTTCCCGATAATTCAAGACCGGAGCGGTTTGGCTTATATAATCAATAATTTGTTTTTCGTGTTCAATTAGAATTTCGGTAATTAAGTCTTCGGGAATGTCGTAATAGCAGTAAAAAGTATTCCTGTCAACTTTTGCCGTACTGCATAGCTTCGTTACGGATATTGTACTTAAAGATTGCTTTTCCAAAAGCGACAAAAGCGCAGTTTTTAATTTACTTTTTGTTTTAAGAATTCGCTTGTCTATCTTTTCCTTCATTAATTACCTCCTTAATTATCGAACAAAATGCGGAATAATTGTTGATTTATTATAACACTAATTATGTTAAAATAAAAGCGATATTTAAGTATCAATTAAAAGGAGAAATTATTATGGCGAAAAAATACGTTGAAACAAGAAGTGCGATAGTTACCGGAGCCGGTACTGGGTTAGGTTTTGCAACGGCAAAAATGCTAAAAGAGCAAGGCTGGAAGGTTTACGGTACTATAATCGAAGGGCAATCTGATACAGAACTGAAAAAACTCGGCATCGAAGCAATTACGGTAAATATTGCCGACCATAAGCAAACAGACGCCGCTCGCAATTACGTTGCCAAAGATTTAGGCAACAAAGGCTTAACCGCTTTAATAAACGTAGCAGGCATAGCCGGTCCCGGCGGCGGACTTTTGGAAGGTATTTCTCCCGAAGACGCACAGTTGACATTTGATGTAAATATCAGCGGCACGCTCAATATGGTGCGTTCTTTTTTACCGTTATTAAGAAAATACGGAGCTGCAAGAATAATAAACGTATCGGCAGGCGTAAGAACTCCGGCCGTATTTACAGGAGCGTATCTTGTCAGCAAGTTTGCAGTCGAAGGTATTACTAATGTTTTGAGATATGAAATGAAACCTTTCGGAATTCAGGCAACGAGTATTGAACCTGCCGGTATGAAAACTCCAATGACGGCAGATCCTATTGAAAATCAGAAGAAAACTTGGGATAAAATGGGCAAAGAAATTTATGACGCATATTACGAAAAGGTATCGCCAAGCTTGAATTTCATTAACAGCGTTATAGATAAATCTGACGAACCGGAAGACGTTGCAAGAGTAATCGTAAAAGCATTAAATGTTAAAAAAATGAAAATACGCTATATGGCAAAATCGGTTGCGTGGCAAGCGGGTATGCAAAGATTTTTCGGCGAAAACAAGTTCGAAAGTATGATACAAAAAGGTATGAAATTATAATTTTTTGTTTTTCGCCGGTCTATCGTAGCATAGGCTTCGTAAAGGTCAAAAGGTGTGCGGCAAAAAATCATTATAACTATATAAAAAATAATAACCGAGCTTTTAACAGCTCGGCTTTTTTTATTCGGTTGATTTTTTACCGCATAGCAGGCAGACAAAAACAATATAATTCGGTTGCTACTTTTGACCTTTACAGTACGACACGAAAATATAAAACTTAGCCCGGCCTATGCCCCGATTGCCCTTTTGCCGAAAAACAAAAAAAGGTAAATTTACGGTTTTCGGTAAGGTGGTGAGTTATATGTATTCCTTTATCGACACGGGGTAATCCGTGGTTTTTCCTTTCCCGTTCTTTGGTTTTCCCCAGCCAAAAACTATTTTTTACTGTCTTTTCTATTAGTTAGTATGCAGTTATCAACTAATAGGAGTAACCGATATGAAGCAACAAGAGCTTAACACGCTGTTAAACTTCATACAAAAGCAATATTCGCCCGAAGCAGACGAGCTGACTTCCATTGTACTAAAAATGGCGTCCGATAGTGCCGCCTTGAAAGCAGTTAAAAACAAACCTGCCAACAGTACCGAAGAAACGGGCGAGAAAAAGTACTTGAAATTTACGAAAAAGGAGTTAGATAAAATGCCCGAAGCAGTTAAAAAAATTATTATTGTAAACGGTATGGCTTTACCGTACCACGAAGTGCGAGGAATGTATCAGGTTCGTTACCATAGGGACGGCTTCGATATTGACGTCGCTTCCAAAAGCCTTAAAGTAGTTACGCAGAAATTTCTCGATAAACTTATTGAGCAGGAAAAAGAGAAGCAAAAGAATAAAACGCCGCTTATAAAAGACTTTTCTATTGAGTGGCTTAAAATCATTAAACCCATAACGAAGGAAAGCACCTATAACAGTTACGTTTCCACGTGGCGGACGCATATTATTCCCGCATTCGGACATCTGCATTTAAACGAACTTACCAGAAACGATATTCAGAACTACATATTCTTGCTTACCGAAGAAGGCAAAAATCGCACGGCAAAAAAAGTAAAACAGCAACTCAGCGCAAGCTATAAAATCGCCTGCAACGATTATAATATCCGCAATCCGCTTGTTAAAGTAGTTTTGCCCCGTTATCAGGTAGATAAAGGCGAAGCGTTAAGCTATGAAGATGAGCGCAAGCTCGTTGATTTCTGTATTGCTAACAAGCATCTGAAAGCCGTTTCCGCTATTCTTACCTTGCTTTATACGGGTATGCGTTCGGGTGAGCTTGACAGTTTAACCGTAGTAAACGACAAATATTTTTATATTGATTGTATCACGGAGAAAACCCGTCAAGGGTTACCCGACGTTCACCGTCAAATCCCCGTTTCGCCTATGTTCAAAAAGGTATTGCCCTATGTGGACTTTGAAAAGGCAAAAGACTGTTCGTACCGTTATATCGACAACGTTTTCAAAACTTGCCTTCCAAACCGCAAATTGCACGAGCTTCGATATACCTTTATCAGCCGTTGTAAAGAGTGCAGATGCAGTTTAGAACTTGTTATGCTTTGGTCGGGACACTCGGACGATAAAGAAGTGGAAAGCTCGAAAGTTAATCGCGGCTATACTACATACAGTGATGGCTTTTACTTCGACGAGATTGAAAGGGTAGATTACGAATTTTAGTTCCAAATTTTTAATGCCGTTTGTGCGCACTTGCATAAACGGCGTTTTTTATGCAAAAACAGGTATAAAACGGCTGTTTTTAGTTCCAAATAGTTGCAAATGAGAATTAATTTCATAAAAAACAAGAAAAAACGGTGATAGTTGTTAAAAACTATCACCGTTTTTTGGTGCTCGTGGCCGGACTTGAACCGGCACGATGTCTCCATCGAAGGATTTTAAGTCCTTTGCGTCTGCCTATTCCACCACACGAGCGCAATTTTTGCATATTTATGCCTTTTTGTATGGCGGTTTGGTTACGCAGGGGTTTTTAAGTCCCTTGCGTCTGCCTATTCCACCACTCGGGCATGGTTTTTTGTTAAGTTTTCAGTTTTTATGTTAATTTTCTGTTAATTATTTTCTGCCAAAAATTTTAAGTCCCTTGCGTCTGCCTATTCCGCCACACAAGCATAAAAATTTTTATTTATAAACGATTGAAATTATAACAAACAGAACAAAAAATGTCAATCTTTTTGCAAACAAAACTTGCCCGACGGAAAAAAATATGATATTATGGATAACGTTAAATTATAAATATTAAAAGGATAGCAATGGAAGACACGCAAGACGAAGAGGTTTTGCAGGAAGCAAAGCCGACCAAAAAACAACAGTTTTTACAGATACTTAAATTTACCGGCTTTTCTATTTCGGCGGGAGCGATGCAGCTTTTGTCGTTTTCTATACTGTACGAATGGACGGCGTGTTTGCCCTGGTGGCCTTCGTACCTGATAAGCATAATTCTTTCGGTCATTTGGAACTTCACCTTCAACCGCAAATTCACGTTTAAAGCGGCAAATAACATACCGCTGGCAATGACGCTTGTTTTGATATATTACGCCGCATTTACTCCCGCTTCGGTTTTCGGCGGCGACGCGCTGGAAAAGTTATGGGGGCCCGATTTCGGGATACTTGTAACGGTTTTGATGATGGTGATAAACTTTTTGACGGAATTTGTATGGGACAAATTTATTGTCTTTAACGAAAAAGTGACCGATAAAATAATACGCATTTTTAAACGCAAATAATTAAAATAAAGCGGCATATAACGCCGCTTTATTTTAATAGTGAAATACTTAGTACGTAAATCGATTTATAAAACCTTTTCTCGCCCGATTAAAATGTCTAATGTGACTTTAAGGTAATTAGCAAGTTCAATTAAAGATAAAATATGCGGGTCTGCCCCGTTTTTCCAATCAACAAAATGCGACGATTTAATCCGTGTATCATTATTAATCTGATTTCGGGTAATACCTTTACTTTTTAATAATTCTCTAAAATGCGGATAGAAAGGCGGACAAGTTTGCGGCTGAAAATCTAAAATCTTATCGGAACGACCTACAAGAAAATCGAGAGAACACATAAAATAATTAGCTATATTCACAATTTGTGAAAGTCGCATATATTTTGCATTGTTTCGCCACCTGCTTACAGTACTGACGTTTACGCCAATGTTTTCAGCAAAAATTTTATTGTCGATTTCTTTTATAGTTAACAGTTCTGTTATTCTTTCGCCTATTTTCAATTCTTCGTCCATAAAATTACACCACCTAAAAAGCATTATAGTAGGAATGTGCAAAAAATGCTTGACTCTTGCACATTCCTACGTGTATAATTATGTTATGCACAAACCTACGTGTAAATTATTTGTTCGGAGAATAAAAATGAGTGAAGAAAAAGAAAACAAATGCAAAAAATGCCTGTATTGCGGAAACTATGAGGGATATTACACAAAAGGGCTAAGACGCTTTGAAAGCATTAAAAAAGGACATTGTCAAATGTCGGATAAAATAGTCGACCATAATTCAGGTTGCGAAAATTGGAGATCAAGCTATCGCAAGTTTAATTTCAGAAAAAGAGTCGCAACAAGAGCTTTATATGAGATTTTAATGGACTTATCCGCAATACGGCAAATTTTACAAGAAAGCCAAGATGAGGAAAAAAATTTGAAATGAACAACAAAGATAAATCAATTAAATGTAAAAGTTGCCGCAGTTTTAACAAATTATACGAAAAATGCGTATTTAGTTATATTAAAACAGATGCAGGCATTTGCTGTTTAGACCAAGTAATAGTAAATAAAGACAGTAAATGTGAATTTTATAAAAAACGTATAAATACAGAAAAGGCGGTAGCACTTGAACACATAGACGAAGTAATCAAAGATATTAAAATACTTGAACGAATTTATTACAATGACGGTTGTTAACTTAATTTGCGGGGCGACAGTGCGCGCGGCTTAACCGTGCGCACTGTCGCCCCATCGATAAAACAAAATATTCCGTTTCGGGTCTTAGAAATTATAACGCACGCCGTAAACTTGTCGTTTTACGGCGTGCGTCTTTTTAAACTATTCTTATTTGTCTTTGGCTTTCGATTACGCTGACTTTACCTGCGTCGGGCGAAAGAAAAACCGTTCCTTCGATGTCTTTATCCGCCTTTACGTACAGCGTTTCTTCGCCGACCCTGCACTTCGCAAATTTTTCTTTGCCGTAGTCAAGCATTTTTTCGACTTCCGCCTTTAAGCCGCTGTCCGCAACAGCGATATCGTAAGGCGACCACTCATACCTGAACTGCGAATTGTATACTTTACGTCCCGTAGTCGCCGCAAACATTTTGGAATAAACTTCTTCGGGCGCGGCAAACTTTACACCGTCTATTAACAGGCTGAATATCTTTTCGCCCCTGTTTGCTCCCTTATCGGCAACAAACGTACCGTCAAGCCCGTTGGTTAAAGGCATAGGCAAAATTTCCTTTCCGTCGGTTTTTAATATAAGTTTTTTAAAATCTATGCCTACATTTACGATGCCTTCTTCTATTACCTTTTCGGAAAGCGCATATATCCTGCCGCCGTTAATTTCCAACGATAAAAGAATTTGTCCGTTTATATTTTCACTGCCGACAACTTTTGCCTTTATACCGCCGTCGAAATTAACCGCCGACACGGGAATCAGCATTTCGCCGGCTCCGTCACCGCATTCTATCGCGGGAGGTAGCGGAAGCGTGTTGCCGAGGAATGTAATATTTCCGTTTTGCACTTTGCAGTCGAGATAGTTGTATTCGG
>Ga0209064_1002245_pt1 | contig 22791 bp, 16 predicted proteins | sample Inofromicrocosms_FD_187498 | JGI IMG/M metagenome (GOLD analysis project Ga0209064, IMG submission 187498) | Mouse cecum microbial communities from Vienna, Austria - Inoculum for glucosamine and mucus D2O microcosms (SPAdes) (version 2) | ecosystem: Host-associated > Mammals > Digestive system >... | reverse complement strand
GTACATGCAAAAAGCATTGGAGTGCGGTTCAGCGGCTGCCTGAGCGCTATTTTGTGAGCTAAAGTATTGATTTTTCAAGGAGCAAATCCCATTTTTAATGTGGGAAGTTTGAGTATATAATTAGGAAATTACGCTTCACTTTGCTTATTCGCCAGCATTACAAACGGCATATAAATCAATACGCAAATGACAAATACTAAAATTACGGACAAAGCTGTCTGCCACGATCCGGATGCCGATAAAAATGCTTTAATCGGCTGAGGCGTAGTCCATCCCACATCCAATGTTCCCGGCATTACCAATCCGCTGGCTATCATCAACGCGCCAAGCCCCATGGAAATAATCGGGGATAGGATAAAAGGAATGACAAGAATAGGGTTTAGCACAATCGGCAATCCAAAAATAACAGGCTCGTTGATGCAGAACAAGCCGGGAATAAAGCCGATTTTGGCCGTTTTCGTATAATCATCCCTCTTCCATCCTTTTCTTCTCGAAAGAATCAGAATCGCTACAAGCAAAGCTAATGTATTCCCCGTTCCCCCGATACATCCATAATTTTCAAACAGGACAAACCATGTATACGGATAAGGCGATCCCACTGTTGTCCCCGCCTCTGCTGCATAGGAAATATTGGCAATGTTCATGGAAGCATATAAGGTCAAATAAATGGGCGAAACGGTAAATGTTCCATGGATACCCACCGACCACAAAATCATAGCCATAAAAATCAGTATAAGCGGGGTAAACGGGGTTGCTCCCAATGACTGAATCGGTGCCTGCAGTGCAGCATAAACCAATGCATTTAACCCCTGCGGCTCAACCAACGATATGATATATGCAATAATTGATATCATAATAATCACAATAGCGGAAGGAATCGCCATCATAAACGATTTCGCCACTTCCGGCGGAACCTGCTCCGGCATTTTAATCTGGAGCTTATCCACCTTGGTAAACTTGCTGAAAATATACCCCACAAATAACCCTGTGATAATCGCCACAAATATCCCGTTCGCCCCCAGATAAGAATCTGTCAGCATGCCATCCGCTTTCGGCGGATACAGAATGAAGAAAGAAGCAAGTGAAGTCAGCCCTGCCTTTAATCCATCCACTTCATATTGTAAAGCCATATTCCTTGCAATCAGAAAAACGATAAACACGGCCATTAAATTAATAGTTCCGTTGGATACTGGGTTTAAAACGGCCTGGGCGCTGTCCAGATTAGGAATCAGCTTCACTAAAAACTGCCCGATAAATCCCGTAGAACTCAATAACACCACATTGATGCAGACAACAATTGATCCGACAAACGTAAGCGGGAATACCTGCACGAATGCGTCACGGATTGCAATAAATCCTTTTATACTATTTAGTTTTGTAGCAAATGGCATAAAATACTTTTCGAAAAATTGGTTTAATGCGTTCATTCTTACCCCATTTCTGCGCTGTTTTTGCGCGTCTTCTTTTTTCTTTCTTCCCCTCTACCAGTTGTACTTCCCGCACAGCCCTGCAAAAATTTTTTCCCCGTCCATCATTCCATAATCCCTCATTTCAATCACTTCAATGGGAATATCCGGAAATCTCTTGGAAATTTGGCTTAGCAGATGCCTTATTTGGGGGCCCAGCAATATAATATCGCTTCCTTCTGCTGCCTTTTCCAATGCAGCTTCCGCATAGGCCTTGCATTCCACTTCCGTATAGCCCCTTGCTTCTGCTGCTTTTTTAATTCTTGCGCACAGCATGGAGGTTGACATTCCTCCTGTGCATGCCAAAGTAATCTTCAATTTTTTCATCCCGGTAACCATCCTTTCTCCTTATTTTTCACTTAACCGTTTGTAAAGTTCTAACATTTCCTCCGCCATATCCCGCGTTATCATTGCCATTGTCAGATGGTCCTGGGCATGGACCAGGATAATATTCACATCCACCGGCTCCCCCGACGACTCCTGCTGAATTAAGTCAAACTGTATGTCATGGGCTCTGGCATTCTTTTCCTCCGCACTTCTTAACAGCTTCTCCGCTTCTTCAAACCTGCCTTCCCTGGCTGCCTTTATCGCCTGCATCGCCTCCGCCCTGGCATCTCCCGCCTGGGCTATCAGCCGAAAAGAATTCATATACTTTTCATCATCCATAGTTTACTCCATTTCTGCGCAGCTTTTTGCGCCTGTCAAGTTTGCGGATGCTGCGCAGACACAAACTTGGGATTGAAAATTTTCAATTTTCAATCTTTTGTCACCTCATTTCTGCGCGGCTTATGCATCATGCCTTTCCTATAAAGATATTCATCAACTTTACCAGGCACTTTCACATGTGAAGTTTGTGGATGCCACGCGGACACAAACTCTGTCATAATAGTCCCTCGCCTACAGCTTTGCCCTATCGAGACGAAAGACCGCGAAAGTCTGTTTGACTATAATCACATTTTATTCTTCTCCTTTTCAAGAATCAAAGCATGAAATTACCGTTACGGTAGCGGTAATTTCATGCTTTGTATACAAATAATTCCAAATGATATAATACATAATACAATATTGGAGGTTTGGGGCCTCAATATTATATTACCGGAAACTATCAAAAGAAGCCGAAAGCGGGGCAAAAGGTATGATTATTTATGAGAGACTTCTTAATGGCCTGAGTACAGAACACTATATTACGGCAGAACGATTAGGGGAACAGCTGCTTTTCAGCGAAAAAACAATCCGCAACTACATGCGGGAATTGAATGATTTTTTACATCCTTACGGAGCCTGTATAGAAACAAAGCATGGAAAGGGCTACCGTCTGGCTATTCACGATGCGGATTTGTTTTCCGGTATTTATAAGGATGGGCTTCTGAAAAAGCAGCCAACCGTACCAATCGGGGCTGAGGAACGTGTGGACTTTATCATCATGTATTTACTCTGCCATTTTGATTATGTACAAATAGATGAACTTATAAACATTATGTGTATCAGCGAGTCCACACTGATGGCCGACTTAAGGCGCACCAGGCAGCATCTGAAAGAATATGATGTCCGGCTTGAAAACAGGACGAAACATGGAATACGGGCCGTGGGCACGGAGTTCAATCTGCGGGCCGCCATGGTAAACTATGTAATAAAGCGCGGTATGATAGGGGAATCCGAGATTTTTCCGGCGGAGAAGGAAAAAGAACAGATTTTTTTTGTTGTCATAGATTCCTTATCGGAATTGGATATTTCCATGTCTGAAATCTCCATGCAAAATGTCGTAGCACATCTGTATGTGGCCATAAAAAGAATAAAAAGCGGAAGGCCAATCCATATAGAACCGAAGATACACAACGAAATATTAGCGGAATTCTCCCAGGGCGCCGCAGCTGCCAAACGCATCTGCCAGAAACTGGAAGACCTTTTCCCTGTTCATTTTCTCCCGGATGAACTGGACTATATTACTCTTTATCTGACCGGAAACAGGGTGATTGGGAGCATCCAGCGGGATTCGGATAATATGGTAATTTCTCCGGAAATCCAGGAATTGGCAGAACGGATGCTTCAATATATCTACAGCACAATGAAAATAGATCTCCGGAACAATTTCCCGCTGATTATGATGCTGGCCCAGCATATGACAGCGTTAGAAATCCGTATCAAATACAACATCCGGTTAAGCAATCCCCTTCTGGATGAAATCAAAAAGCAATACAGTAAAGCCTATGTGATTGCTTTACAGGCATCGGCTATTCTTGAAAATAACTATAACAAAAAGCTAAGAGAGGATGAAACGGGATATCTTGCCGTAATTTTCAATCTGTATCTGGAAAATATGAAAGACAGGGAGCAGGAAACCGTCAAAAAGAATATTCTTATTATATGTGCTATGGGAAAAGCCAGTGCGCAGATGCTTGCTTACCAATACCGAAAAATTTTCGGGAAGTATCTGAACCGGGTGGAAATCAGTAACCGAAGCAATATAAAAAATGTAGATTTTAGCGGTATTGATTATATTTTAACAACAACGCCCATTTCCCTGAAAGTTCCTATTCCAATCATAGAAATCCAAATGTTTCTGGACGAAGATGAGGTATCCCGGCTGCAAAAACAGTTTGTACAGGGCATTTCCCCTGTAAACCCAGGCTATTATTGCGAAGAATTATTTTTCCGCGAAAAGTCTTTTCCTACAAAAGAAGCCGTCATCCAATTCATGTGCAAGGAAATCGCAGAATGGAGGAAACTGCCCCACAATTTTTACGAGAGCATCCTGCTCCGGGAAAGCTATGGGGCTACTGATTTCGGAGAAACCGTAGCCATGCCCCACCCTTATGGATTAGTGACGGAGGAAAGCTTTGCAGCCATCTGTGTGCTGGAAAAACCGGTATTCTGGAACACTCATGAGGTCCAGGTCATTATCCTCATCTCGCTGTCTGATGAAAAGGAAGAGAATTGGGATTCCTTTTTTTCATCGTTATCCGAGTTTATTATGAACAAGAAAAAAGTAAGGGAACTGATAGCAGAGCCCAGCTACCGGAAGTTTACAGAACTGATGGAATTCATGTAGCCAGTTGCAATCAAATACCCCGCTGCAGAGCAGCGGGGTATTTGACCCTCGCGGCAGTCGCCAAATGTTAGGCATGCCACTTGGCTCGCTGCCCGCGGGAATAACTGGCTGCATCATCCGAAAATATCACGTCACCCGCACATTCTCTTCCCCGTACAATGCCCCCAGCTGCATTACCAATTCCCTGTCCGCCTTTACATTCCTGTTAGGAGGCAGATTCTTTACCGCTTTTGGGTTTTCCACATAAATGCATACGCTGTCTCCCCCGTCCGACTCCGCCAGCCGGGCAAACAACTCTTGCTCCGCCGCTTCATACGCCTCCTTTGTAGGAAACTTAATCCACAGCTTCCTGCTGATTTCATCAAACCCTGTAATCCTCTCGCAAATCAGCTTTCCGTCCTTTTCATCTTCCACGGACACGCGCCCTTTCACAAATACTTTACTATCTTCCAGCAGCTTGGCCGAATTCCTCTCATAATCCCTGGGGAATACCACCACTTCTATGGACCCGACCAAATCCTCGATTTGCAAAAAAGCCATCACCTTATCATTTTTCGTATACTTTATCTTCTTATCCGTAATAATACCGCCTATCGTGGCATTCTGTCCGTCTTTTACCGCCGTTTCCCCGGTTTCTTCATCCAAAAGGAAATCCGTTGTGGTGTTAGTAATATTTTTCTTCCACATCTGGGCATATTCTTCCAAAGGATGGCCGCTGATATAGATACCCAATACTTCCTTTTCGAAAGCAAGGAGCATTTCCTTGGAATATTCCCCTACATCCGGCATTTTGATTTCGAAATCCTCCTTATCTTCTTCGGAGACGATGTCGAAAAGGGAAATCTGACCCGCCATATTATTTTTCTTATCATGCTGTATGCTGTCCATAATCTGCACATATACGCTCATGAACTGCTTACGGGTACCGTCCAGCCCGTCCAATGCCCCCGCTTTGATGAAATTCTCCACGGCACGCTTATTCACTTCCTTATCTGCCACCCGGGTGATGAAATCCTTCAGGTTCTTATATTCCCCGCGTTCTTCCCGCTCCTTCACCAAGGCCTCGATTACCGGATGGCCCACACTTTTGATAGCCGTAAGGGCATAGCGGATGCCCCCATCTGTCACCGAAAAGCCGGCTTCCCCTGCATTGATATCCGGCGGCAGGATGGAAATCCCCATATTCCTGCATGTCACGATATACTCCGACACCTTGCTGGGGAAATCAATGACAGAAGTCAATAACGCAGCCATAAATTCTACCGGATAATAGTATTTCAAATAGGCCGTCTGATAAGCAATTACCGCATAGCAGGCGGCATGGGACTTGTTAAAAGCGTATTTGGCAAAATCCATCATATCGCTGTAGATTTGCTTTGCAACATTTTCATCAATACCCTTTGCAACACAGCCCGGTACTCCTTCTTCCTCATTTCCGTAAATGAAATTATCCCGCTCCTTTTCCATCACCGCCTGCTTTTTCTTGCTCATGGCACGGCGCACCAAATCGCTGCGCCCCAGCGTATAGCCGCCCAGATCGCGGACAATCTGCATTACCTGTTCCTGATAGACGATACATCCATAGGTAGAAGCCAGAATAGGTTCCAGCTGAGGGCAGGAATAAACGATGGCCTGATGGCTGTTTTTCCCCTTAATATATTTGGGGATAAAATCCATAGGACCCGGGCGGTATAAGGAAATACCTGCAATTATGTCCTCTAAGCTTTGGGGTTTTAGTTCCTTCATGAAGTTCTTCATGCCGCCGCTTTCCAGCTGGAACACCCCATCCGTACGCCCCGTTCCCAGGGAAGCCAGCACTGCCTTATCGTCATAATCAATCTGGTTCATATCCAGATGGACTCCCTTTGTCTTTTCCACAAAATGAACTGCATTCTGAATCACCGTCAAGGTACGCAGCCCCAGGAAATCCATTTTTAACAGCCCCAGTTCTTCAATGGTCGTCATGGTAAACTGGGTGGTAATCGCACCATCGCTTCCCCGGGAGAGGGGTACGAATTCCTCCGCAGGCTTGCTGCAAATCACTACCCCCGCCGCATGCATGGAAGTATGGCGCGGCAGGCCCTCCAAACGTTTGCTCATATCAATCAGGCTTTTCACCTGTTCATCCGTTTCGTACATTTTCCTGAATTCCGGATTGGCGCTCAATGCCCTGTCTATAGTCACGTTCAATTCGTTGGGCACCATTTTTGCGATGGAATCCACATAGGAATAAGGTAAATCCATGACACGCCCCACATCCCGGATAACCCCCTTGGCCGCCATCGTACCGAAGGTGACGATCTGCACCACCTTATCAGCGCCGTATTTTTCCCCCACATAATCTATTACCTCCTGCCTCCTTTCGAAGCAGAAATCAATATCGATATCCGGCATGGATACACGCTCCGGATTCAGGAAACGCTCAAATAGAAGATTGTATTTAATCGGGTCGATATCCGTTATTTTCAGGCAGTAGGAAACGATACTCCCCGCCGCCGAGCCCCTCCCCGGCCCCACCATAATGTCATTTACTTTTGCATAGTTAATAAAATCCCACACAATCAGGAAGTAATCCACATACCCCATATTGCGGATAACATTCAGTTCGTATTTCAGGCGCTCTATCAGGCTCTCCCTGCTCTGCCCCTCAGGTATTCCGCCTGATGCCGGCCGATTTCCGGCTTCCGGCCTTCCCGGCTCCAGGCTATCGGCTTCTGCCGTCCTTCCCGGTTCTTCGCCTGCCCGATCCGCCGTCTTCACATCCTCCCGCACCCCATACCGTTCATATAACCCGTCATAGCAAAGCTTATTCAGATAGGTCCAGGAATCATACCCTTCCGGCACTTCGAAATGAGGCAGCTTGGTCACGCCGAATTCGATTTCCACATAGCAGCGGTCCGCAATCCTCTGCGTATTCTCCACAGCCTCCCAGGCATACGGGAAGAGCCCTTTCATTTCCTCTTCGCTCTTTACATAGTATTGTCCGCCCACATACCGCATCCGGTCCTCATCCGCCAGCTTTTTCGCCGTCTGGATGCAAAGCAGCACGTCATGGGATTTCTCATCTTCCGCATAGGTATAGTGGACATCGTTAGTAACCACCAGGGGGATATCCAGTTCTTTGCTCATCTTAAGCAGCGCCGCATTCACCGTTTTCTGCTCCGGGATTCCATGATCCTGCAATTCCAGGAAATAATTCCCCTTCCCAAAACAGGCCTCATATTTCCTGGCCGCCTTCTGAGCTTCATCTATCAGCCCTTTGGAAATATACCTTTGTACCTCCCCCGCCAGGCACGCGGAAAGGGCGATGATCCCTTCGTGGAATTCATTCAGTACTTCCATGTCCACACGGGGTTTATAGTAGTAGCCCTCCGTAAAGCCTCTGCTGACAATTTTCATCAGATTGGCATACCCTGTATTATTTTCCGCCAGAAGCACCAAATGGTAATACCTGTCTTCCCCGCCGGTCAGTTCCTTATCAAACCGGGAGTTGGGCGCCACATACACTTCACAGCCGATAATGGGGTTAATCCCCTCCGCCTTCGCCGCTTTATAAAAATCAATGACCCCGTACATTACCCCGTGGTCCGTAATCGCTGCGCTGTCCATGCCCAGTTCCCTGACCCGCTTGACATATTCTTTTATTTTATTGGAACCATCCAAAAGACTGTATTCCGTATGCACATGTAAATGGGTGAATGCCATAATTAATGCTCCTTTTCTTTTTGTACGCTCTCCAGGCAATTTCGAAACTCTTTATGCCTGCTATTTTATAACGGGATATTCCCATGGGCCGTCTTCCTCTCTGCCGCCCGTTTTGCCGGATGCAGTTCGAGAATATTCATAATATTTGCCCTGGTAGCCTGCGGCTCAATGACCTCATCCACATAGCCCATATGAGCCGCTTCAAAAGGATTCAGGAATTGTTCGCCGTATTCCCTCAAATATTGTTCCCTCTGCCCGCTGTCCGCATTTTTAAAAAGCACATCCACTGCGGCCTCCGCGCTCATCACTGCAATCTCGGCCCCCGGCCACGCATAAACCACATCCGCCCCCAGTTCTTTGCTGCACATCGCCAGATAAGAGCCCCCGTAAGCCTTGCGGAGTATTACCGTTATTTTGAGAACCTCCGCCTCGCTGTAGGCAAAGAGCATCTTTGCACCATGCCGGATAATCCCCCCTTGCTCCTGCTCCTTCCCCGGATAAAAACCGGACACGTCCACCAGATTTAACAGCGGGATATTGAAGCTGTCGCAGACGCGGATAAAACCGGCCGCCTTATCCGCCGCATTGATGTCGATACATCCCGCCATCTGCGCGGACTGATTGGCAATAATCCCTACCGGGTAACCGCCCACCCTGGCCAGCATAGTAATAATATTGGAAGCAAATTTTTCCTTGATTTCCAACCCGCTCCCTTCATCTATCAGGCAATCGATAATCTTATGCATATCATAAGCATGCCGCTTAGATTCCGGCATTAGGGAAGCAATGGTTTTCCCTCTTTCTTCATGAAACGTATATTCCTTTGCCCGTTCAGGCCTTTCATGAAAATTGTCCGGCAGATAACTCAGCAGCCTTTTGATATACCCGATGCAGTCCTCATCATCCTCCGCCACATGGTCCGCCATGCCGCTGATTCTTGCGTGGATTTCGGCTCCGCCCAGTTCATCCATCGTCACGGTCTGGCCGATGGCTGCCTTTACTACCTTAGGCCCTGTGATAAACATATTGCTGGTCTCATCCACCATGATAATGAAATCCGTCAGCGCCGGGGAATAGGAAGCGCCCCCGGCACAGGTTCCCATAATCGCTGATATCTGTGGGATTTTGCCCGAAGCTTTCACATTATTATAAAAAATATTTCCATGGCCCGACAATCCCAGTATTCCCTCCTGAACCCTTGCCCCGCCCGAATCAAAAAGCCCCACGATGGGAACTTCCATCTGCAGCGCCTTATTTTGAATATTGGATATTTTTCTAGCATTCATCTCACTGATGGAGCCGCCAAACACTGTAAAGTCCTGGGCATACACACAGACCGTCCGCCCATTCACCTTGCCATAGCCGGCAATCACGCCATCGCCCTCTACCTTATTTTTATCCATTCCAAAATAGGGGCAGCGATGCTCCAGATATACATCGGTCTCCACGAAGGTGTCCTTATCCATCAAAAGCATAATGCGCTCCCAGGCCAAAAGCTTCCCTGCCCCATGCTGTTTCTTTTCCTGTTCCCTGCCGTGAGCCTTTTCCTTCCGCGCTTCCAGGTTTCCCGCTTCTCCCAGCGCTCCCGCCTCATCCAGCTTTCTTGTTTCCTCCGGTTTCCTTGTTTCTTCCTGCTTCCTCACTTCTTCCAATGCCATTTACTACTCCCCTTCCCGCTGCTCTCACTGCTTCGTTTCCAGTTCCAGTAAATATTTTTTTATCTTCTCAATATGAGGCTTCTCATACCATTTTCCGTCCATCTGCAAAATCCCGTCGGCACTGTTTTCAAAAGCCGCCACAATACTCCTTAAGTACTCCCCGTCATTTTTCCTGTAGTAATCCTTGACCGCCCTGGCCTGCGATGGATGTATCAGAAGCTTTCCGGAGAATCCCAGCCGTTTGCTTCTGTGGTAATCCTCCATGAATTTCCCCATATCACGTATTTCCATGCTCACCGTGTCCAATGAATATTTCCGGTTATAAGAAGCATATAAAACAAGCCGGTTCCTTGCAAAAAGGGTGGCTTCCTCCCCCGCTTCAAATCCTAATTCTTTCCGGTAATCCTCCCCGCCAAAAGCAAGCCCCTGTATCAGGGGATGTGCCCCAATTTCCGGAAGCCCTATGATTCCCTTCGTACTTTCTATCAGGGCTATTACAGATTTTCCTTTCAGATGTTCCCGATGTTCCTCACAAAGCGACACTTCCTCAAATTTAGGAATCATAAAGCCTGTGAAATGAATATCTTTCAGGGCGTTTAATTCCCCTCTAAATCTTTCTCCGGAATTCAGGCGCACGTACAGTTCCCTGCTTTCCCCATACCTTTGCAGAATCTCAGCCGCAATCTCCTGCCCCTTCTCTTTCTGAGACGGGGCAAGGGAATCTTCCAAATCCAATATGATAGCATCCGCTTCTATTTGTGGGATACGTTCCACATATTTTTCCTTTGCCGGAACAAAAAGCCAGGTTTTACCTATTTGTGCCATTTTTTACTCCATTTCTGCGCTGCATTTCCGGGGCTCTACGCATGTCAAGTTTGTGGATGCCGCGCAGACACAAACTTGGGATTGAAAATTTTCAATTTTCAATCTTCCGCCATAAATTCCATCACTTTATTCGCCCTTTTCAGCATGGGAGGCCCTACCACCTTCCCCTCCAGAGTCGCCACACTGCGCCCTTCCTCTTTCGCCTTTTTTGCAGTTTCCAATACGGCCTTGGCATGCATTGTCTCTTCCTCCGAAGGCTGAAAACACCTGTTGGCCCAGGGAATCTGTATCGGGTTCACTACAAGGGCGCCTGCAAACCCCATGGAATAAGCCATCCTCTCCTCTGCCATAAATCCCGCTTCATTCTTCAAATCAAGATAAGGGGTATCTATGGGCAGCAAGCCGTTCATTCTCGCTGCCATCACGATCATCGCCCTGGGCATTTCGAACACCTTTGCAGAGTATTCATGAGTTCCCCATATGCTGTCCAGGTAATCCTCCCCGCCGAACAAAAGCGCTATCAGCCTCTCGCTGCTTCTGGCAATACTTAGCACATTGGCAACCGCCCCCGCCGTCTCAATCATAGGCAAAAGCTTAAGCGTTCCCTCCTTTAAACCATCCCTTTCCTCACACTTTTTCAACAGACGGGAAATTTCCCGGATTTCGGAGACATCCTTAATCTTAGGCGGCACCACCCCCAAAATCCGATTGCCGTCAATCAGATCCAAATCCTCCGTCAAATCATCGGAGCCAAGTTCATTGATACGCACGAACAACTGCCTGCCTTCAAAAATACCATTGGCCAGATATTTCCTAAGAATATCCCTTGCCGTCTTTCTCTTGGCCGGCGGCACAGCATCCTCCAAATCAAAAATAATGGCGTCCGCTTCGCTCCCCGCCGCCTTATCCAAAAATTTTTCATTATATGCGGGAACAAACAGCATACTCCTAAAAAGGTACTTCATATACTTTAACCCCATTTCTGCGCATTTTTTGCACTTTTTCAGTTTGTGAATACCAAGCAGACACAAACTTTGGCTCTATTGATTTCAGATGCACAGGACATATCTGCGGCTGCCCTGTTGGCCTCTACTAACTTAGGCCTCACAATTCCCCAAAATTTCCCATATTCCTGCATCTGTATTGCTCTCGTGCCGCTGTCTGATTGCATGCTTCTCCAACCATCTGCCTGCCGGTCTATTCCACCGTAACTACCTTTGCCAGATTCCTCGGTTTATCCACATCCAGCCCTTTGTCCAGGGAAACATAGTAGGCCAGCAGCTGCAGCGCCGCCGATGCGGGCATTACCATAAACCCGTCTTCCATAGCCGGCAGCATAAATACACTATCCCAAACGGCATCTTTTTCCAGGCCAAAAGTTTCCTTTATAAACAGTATAACTCCTGCGCCCCTGGATTGCACCTCTTTTATGTTAGAAAATTCTTTGGACTTCACTTTATCCTGGGTTACCACCGCTACCACCGGCGTATCCTCCGTAATCAGCGCAATGGTTCCGTGTTTCAGTTCCCCCGATGCATAAGCCTCCGAATGAATATAAGAAATCTCCTTCAATTTCAAAGATCCTTCCAAAAGGATGGCATGGTCCAATCCCCTCCCCATCATAAACACATCCTGGGCATTCAAAATAGACCGGGCAATATAGTGGATTTCTTCCCTCCTGTCCAATACCTTCTGCATCACCTCCGGCACGCGCATCAGTTCCCTGGCAAAGGCCTTCGCCTCCTCTTCGCCAAAGCTTCCCCTCACATAGGCCATCCGCCCGGTGAGCAGATAGAGCACCGCCAGCTGCGTGGTGTAGGCTTTCGTACTTGCCACCGCAATTTCAGGCCCTGCATTGGTATAAATCACATAATCGCTGGCACGGGCTACCGATGCCCCACGCACATTTACAATTGCTAATGTTTTCGCCCCGTTTTTCTTCGCATGCTTTACCGCTTCCAGCGTATCAATGGTTTCTCCTGACTGGGAAATGGCGATTACCAACGTCTCCTCATCCACAATCACATCCGTATACATAAATTCACTGGCCAATTCCACATCCATATGGATACGCACCAGAGACTGCATCAGTGCCTTGCCTACCAGGCCGGCATGCATGGCCGTTCCGCAGGCCACCACGCAGATACGCGTACAGTCCGCAAGAAGGCTATCCGGTATGCCATCCCCGCTCAAATCCGGAATTCCACCCTGGATTCTGGGCAGTACAGTTTCCCGAATCACCTGCGGCTGCTCCATAATCTCTTTTTCCATATAAAAAGGATAACCGCCCTTGCCGCTCCTGTCCACATCCCAGTTCACCGTCAGCCATTCAGGTTCCGCAGTTTCCCCTGCCATATCGTACAGTTCCACACCGCCCGCTTTCAACACGGCCACATAAAATTCAGGCAGCACAAAATATTCCTTAGAATACTGCCCAAGCACCGTCACATCCGAAGCCAGCATACTTCCGCCCTGTGCCCTGGCAATGACGATAGGGCTCACGTTCCGCACTGCAAAAATAGTTCCCGGAATATCCTCAAACATGATGCTCAGGGCAAAAGTTCCCTTCAGTTTCAGCACGGTTTTACGAATCGCCGCCAACGGGTCACCGCTGTAAAAATGGTCTAACACCGCCGCTGCCACCTCGCTGTCCGTCTGAGACTGCAGCCTTTCTTCCAAGCGATACCTCTGCACCAAATCCCGGTAATTCTCCACAATGCCGTTATGGGTTACCGTTACTTTTCCAAACCTGTGGGGGTGGGCATTGGCATCGCTCACCCCTCCGTGGGTCGCCCATCTCGTATGCCCGATACCGCATGTGCCAAGAATCCCGTCCTTTTCACATAAAAGACGCAAATCTTTCACACGTCCCGCACATTTGCGTATCCGCACACAGCTATCCTCCCCGCAAACTGCAATGCCTGCGCTGTCATAGCCCCGGTACTCCAATATTTCCAGCGCATCCAGCATAATTTCCTGTGCTCCTTTTACTCCCGTATAACCAATAATTCCACACATAGATTCTCCTCATCTTTCCTCTCCGCGCATCACCCGCAGAGTTCTATTTTTATTTTCCTCTTCTATAGTTAACCGCATTAGAAGTTTCGTTTACTATATCTATACTATTCCATTACCTTCCGTTATGCCGTCTTTGTTTTGCAGTTACCCGCATATTTTTCCAGCATATCACGCACCGGAAGCCATACGGGAAGGCACCCGCCGAATTTTTCGATAACCTTCCTCCTCGTCAACCTCATCCTGCCTGCCGCAGAATGGGTACATGGCGCTAAATGGGATACTATGGGAAATCATTGGCTACAGCCGAAGCACATCCTGTGCATCTGAAATCAATACATGTAAACAATATTTATTTTTCAAGGTGCCTGGCGATTCCATTTAAGCGGAATTACACCAGGGAATTATAGCATAATGCAGCGGTTGTGTAAATAATTATATATTCGGTTATTTACCGATTATTTTTATGCAGACTCGTAGAATTTTCTGCTTATTTTGGGTACAATAGTTAAACAGGCAATTAACAGATAAAATTCGAATGAGGTAGCAAGCCACTTGGCTCGTTGCTCGCGGGAATAAAAATTTATCATGATGCCCTCATCCACGGAATTAAAAATCCTGAAGAAGTTTATGAGCACCCATGTGGATGTGGACATGAACGTAAACCGTTCTTCTTATTTTACGCTCCACCTGGTCCTTCATCTGCTTTACGATGCTTATGTGGATTATATGGAATGCAGGGAAAAAGAGTAGTGCCTCGGTCATTTCGAGTTTTGTCAGCGTCAAAAGGGCCGTTAAACTAAACTGTTACGCATTGCCTCTTCAAATTCCCTGATACTGTTTACTTTTGCAGCCAGCTTGCACCATCTTTTCAGGACATCCATATCTTTCTGGTTTTGGATTAGCTTCTTAAGCCTCCTCGTAACCCTCCCGTATTCTTCCAGCAAGTCGATAAGAGCCTCTGCTTTTCCTTCTGCCTTTCCTTCTGCCTTTCCTTCTGCCTTCCCCTCTATTTTTCCCTTTGCCTTTCCCTCCTCAATAGCATCGTTATACCATTCGTCCATTGCCCTGCACATCTCTTCTCCTCCTCTTTTTTCCTGCATTTTGCTTTTTAATATTTTTTGTATATGCCTGGAACGCGTTATCTCGCCGAAAATATGCCATGATTCCTCATCCATGCTCCGACACCTTTCATTTTTTTCCACATATTCTATAAACTCCTGCTTCCTGTTCCGCATGCTGTAAAGTTCCAGAAAAGGGCGCAGTTCCGTCCTAAAATGTTCAAAATGCCTGAACTTCGATAAATCCAGGAAATGCAGCGGGTACTCCGGTACCAGCTTTCTCAGTTTCGCCCCTAAATCATTGTCTGCCCCAAAATCTATCATCCCGTGCAAGTTTTCTGGGCCGGACCATCCTCCTTCCCCCCAATAGACTACCAGGGTCACCACCGGGAACAGCCGGTCGCTTTCCCTAAACCGGTACATGCGGTCCCCTGCATTGCGGTATACCAATTCTCCGCCCTCTTTCCTGTACCTTTCATCCGCTTCTTCATTCCTTTTCCTAATGATTTTCATCTGGCGGCCATACTCCATCGCCTCCTCCTGCATCACACGGGCAGGCATCCCATAGTCAACCGTTTTCTGGTTCTCCACCACGAAAAGGGCAAAGCGCTGTCCGCCGCAATTCTGTTTCATGACAACATCCCTGTGCTTTTCCGTAATAATCCCTTTGCCTGTATGAATCAGCGAAGGGGATACATCCTCCAGTTCCTCCGCCTTTATCATCTGTTTCCCACGAAACAGGCCTCCGTTCCACAAATCCGCATACCTCCTGGCATCCTGGAGATATTCCTTAAGCAAAATATCCTCTCTTCCCATCTTACCTCCTTGGCAGGAAGCGCCATGGTGAGTATGCCAAATACGAGCCCCCTGCCTTATTCTTTGTTTTGGAATATAAGCACGATTTCGTCCGGCTTCCCAGTTAACATCTTCAAATCTTCAAAATATCTGCACGAAACTCTTTGAGGGATGATGTACCAAGATAATAGATTCAACTCATAGAATTGTAATAGACTAATTGAAATATGTGCTTAGAAAAAAGCATACCACAAAAGCCTGTGATTGTCCATTCTTTTCGTAGATTTATCAGTCAGCAGATTCAATCAAAATTTCCTCTTGACAAAAAAGCGCATATAATATATAGTTAATTTCAACACAAATAAATACATATTAAAAAGGTTTGTTACTCTTTGAGGCTTTACCTAAACATGACATTTGATGTCTGTTTTGTAGTGCTTTGAAGGGTTTTTTATTTTACCTAAAATACATATTCAAATCAGGAGATGAAGAAGGGGCGGACATGAAAATAATTAAAAATATTAATAACAATGTTTCTATATGCATAACCAGCTCCGGCATCGAAGTAATTGCCTTCGGCAAGGGCATCGGCTTTAAGAAACCGCCTTATGAAATCGAACTGAGCAGGATAGAGCGGACATTCTATGATGTGGACGAGATGTACATCCCCATGATTAACGATATTCCGGAACATATACTGGATATATCTGCACAAATAGTAGACTATGCCAAAAATATCCTGGATTGTCCAATAAGTGCCAATATGGTTTTCATTCTGGCGGATCACATTAATTTTGCCATAAAACGAGCAAGGGATAATATTCAAGTACAATTGCCCATATTATACGATATTGAACACTTATTTGAAAAAGAAATGAAAATAGGGAAACATGCCTTGCACCTGATATATAAAAAATCAAAAGTCTATCTGCCAAAGGAGGAGGCCGCCTGTATCGCTTTGCACTTTATTAACAAAGATGGGGTGAAAGGAAATAATCCGGCGAAAAGACAAGATGAACAAATTATTGAGGAGATCACAAAAATTATCGAAAAATTTTTTGACACTTCCATCGATAGGGAGGAATTTAATTATTCCCGTTTCGCAATGCATATCAGATATCTGATACGAAGAGGGGAAAACAACGAACTAATTAAAAATGAGAATCCGGACTTATACGAATCTTTAAGCCAGTCCCTTCCGGAAATCAGGAACTGTATCATACAAATCAGCGAATACCTGAAGAAAGCTCTGGGATATGAACTAACTGACGAAGAGCATATGTATTTAATGCTTCATACCAACCGGCTTTGCGGCCGGGAAGACTGCACAACGCCCAAACATTGATACCGCATACGGCGGACTACCTAATGGCAAATACAATGTAAGTGCGCGCATACATTGACTGCATAAATAATACACACAATATTGGTTTGCGTCAGCATGGCATCCGCAAACCTGATGAACTCATATAAACGAGTTCAAATATATTTAAGAACCAAAGGCCATGCAGAAATGAGGAAATCTATGAAAAGGACACCCAAAAAGAATTACGATGAACTAAGCCGTCAGATTTTAGAGGAAATCGGCGGCAAGGATAATATCATTAATTGTGCCCACTGCATTACCCGCTTACGGCTGAACTTAAAGGACAAGGGTCTGGCAAATCTGGAACGTATCAAGTCACTATCCGTAGCGGGAGTCCAGTTTACCGGAGACCAGCTGCAAATTATTATTGGAAATGAGATCAATGAAGTATATGATGCTTTCATCCATACTGCTGGCCTGGAAAGGGAAGCCGTGGTGGAAGAAAACTTAGATGGGGAAAGCAGCAGAAAAAATCTAACTGTGAAAAATATTTTTTCTTCCGTCATTGACGGTATTGTAGGATGTGTCATCCCCCTGCTCCCCATACTGATCGCTTCAGGTATTATCAAGGCGATTGTTTTAATATTACAACAGGCCCACATTGCTGCAGCAGATTCACCCACATGCCTTACCTTAAATTTTGTTGCCGATGCCGCATTTTATTTCATGCCAGTAATTGTAGGCGGGTTCGCTGCCAAAAAGTTCGGAGCCAACACTGCACTGGGTGCAATGCTGGGAGCTTCTTTAATCCACCCTACCTTTGTTTCCATGGTTGGAGAAGGTACATCACTCAGCGTTTTCGGTATCCCCGTTTATCCTGCGGGATACAGCAGCACCATTGTGCCCATCATTTTATCGGTCTGGGTTATGAGTTACATAGAAAAATTCATTTCCAGACATAGCCCGAAGGCATTGCGTTCCCTTATCGAGCCGGTTGTCACTTTGCTGATTATGATACCGCTCACCTTTTGCCTTCTGGCACCGGTAGGGGCGATGCTTTCCACCGGGTTTGCCAATGCACTTACATGGCTCTACTCCCACTTTGGCTTTATTACGGTTGCTTTATTCTCCGCTGCCATCCCTTGGGTTGTTATGTGCGGAATGCATGTAGGCACGGTACCTATTGCCATTGCTGCAATTGCTGCCACCGGGATTGACCGGCTGATGATGCCCTGCTTTTTCCTTTCCAATTTTGCCCAAGGAACAGCATGTCTTGCTGTAGCTATCAAAACCAAAGACGCAAATTTGAAATCCTTTGCATTCACCAGTGCCTTTTCCAATATCGTTCCCGGCATTTCCGAGCCCGGCATGTACGGAATCACCCTTCGGTACAAAACACCGATGTGGGGGGCAATGATAGGAGCCGCAGCGGGAGGGTTGTACTTCGGTATCACCGAAACCGGTTCCCTTACTTTCTTAGCCCCTAATATCTTTGCATTTGCCGGGTATATAGGCAGTGGGGAATATGCGGGCAACTTTACGAATGCCGTTATCGGAGTGATAATCGCATTGGCCGTATCCTTTATAGCAACTATGGCTCTCTATAAACCAGAAAGCCAGTAATCTTTGAATAAAAATATAACATTATAGGAAGGAATTTATTATGGCAAAATTTACAGAAAACTTTTTATGGGGCGGGGCAACCTCGGCTTCCCAGTATGAGGGAGGCTGCCTGGAGGGAGGAAGGGGATTATCCCACATGGACTATATCCGGCGTGTAGAAAAAGAAGATAAAGTTAAAGTATTTCCTATCAACGTCACCGCCGCAATGCTGGATGAGCATAAGAAACATGAAGATGATTACAATTTCGCATTCCGCAGAGGCTCTGATTTTTATCACAGATACAAAGAAGATATAGCCCTGCTTGGAGAAATGGGATTTAAAACGTTCCGGATGAGCATTTCCTGGAGCCGCCTGTTCCCTACCGGGCTGGAGGAAAAGCCTTGCACAGACGGAGTTGCTTTTTACCATAATGTATTTGACGAATGTCATAAATATGGAATTGAGCCGCTCGTCACAATGATACACTACGATATCCCCATCTATTTAACCGAAACTCTGAACGGATGGGAAAGCCCAAAATTAATAGACTATTTCCTCCATTATACAAAATTTATCATTGACGAGTACAAGGATGAGGTGAAATATTGGATTACTTTTAACGAAATCAATATGGTTATGAATTCTTCCTATTTAGGTGGCGGAATGCTGGTCGAAAAATCTGACAAAACGGCGGAGTCCTGTATCCATCAGGCATTGCACCATCAGTTCATCGCCAGCGCATTAACAGCAAAATATTTCCATGAACATGCAAAGTCTTCCATGGTAGGCAACATGATTGCAAGGCTTCAAAATTATGCATACACCTGTAACTCTGCGGACGTGCTGGCTGCCCAGCAGCAGAACCAGTTCAATTTCTTCCCTACAGATGTTCAGGTAAAGGGATACTACCCTTCTTCCATATTAAATTACTACAAGAAACAGAATATTGAAATAGACTGGTATCCGGGCTACGAAAAAATATTGCGGGAAGGAACCGTAGATTTCGCGGCCATCAGTTACTACCACACGGCAGTTATCAGCGCGGAGGAAGATAAAAAAGAACCCATTGGGGCTTTTATCCGAAATCTGGAAAACCCTTATAATAAAATTACGGACTGGGGCTGGGGCATAGATCCTACCGGGCTGAGGATTACATTAAATGATATGAATGACAGATATGGCGTGCCCATCTTTATAGTAGAAAACGGACTGGGGGCACATGATGAACTGACTAAGGATGGAAAAGTCCATGATGCCTACCGCATCGACTATTTAAGGGAGCATATCAAAGCCATTGCCGATGCCATTGATGACGGATGCCAGGTTATGGGGTATACCCCTTGGGGATGTATTGATTTGGTAAGCTGCGGCGACTGCCAGATGACAAAGCGCTATGGATTTGTCTACGTAGATGCGGACGACCAGGGGAACGGCAGCTATGACAGATACCGCAAAGATAGTTTTTACTGGTATCAGAAGGTGATTCGGAGCAATGGGGAGGATTTATAATCAAATACTCCACTGCAAAGCCAACAGATTATAATGGAACTTTGAAGAAATTATGATTTTTGTTAGATAAACGGAAAACTAAAAAGGCGTTATGCAAGGGGTTTTGGTGATTGCATAGCGCTTTTTTATTCTCAAAGGAGTTCCTTCATTGTTTTTGTCACTTAGCAAAATAGGAATCCCATTGCAGTCCATCGCCCAGCACAACAAAAGGCATTGACAGCCGTTTCGCCGCCAATACCCATCCATCTTAATTATTATTTACCGTATCAATCTCCCATGATAGCATTTCAAAAGTTTCATCATTAATAGATTTTGCTTTCTCATAAATTTCTTCCTCCCTCCGCTTGGTCTTGCTTTGTTGTCTGTTATGCTGTCGGCTCTCGTTCTAAAGTTCCCTCGCAAGGTTCTCAATACTGAAAACAGAGCGTAATCAAGTAGAGAAGATTTTCTCCCTACTCGCAGCGCAGCCCGCACGCTGCCTTGACAGCAAACTTCCATATGCGGGCCTGCACATAAAAAGCCTCCTGCGGAATCATCTAACAGTTTTATTTTACCAGAAATGAACACTCAATTCTATGATGTTGGGGTCAAAAGGTATTTTGACCCCTGATGCCAACGGATTGCGGCAGCTGGCATATGATTTCGGAAAAGAATAGGCCTTAGATACTTCTTCCTGTTTTATCAGCTTGTATGTATCAGGGTGGTTGGCAACAAATATGACATGACTTCGGCATACATTCTGCACCAACCTAGCCAATGCAGGAATGAACCTGAAAGAGTTGCGGTATATCACGGAACACTCCAATATCACCATGACACTTACCTATTACGCACACGCAACGTCCTCTTCCGCAAAGGCCTAAATGGAACGGCCGATTGCATAGCCGCCAGCAGAACTTACCACTTTTTACTACCGCCCAACGGGCAAAACTAAAGCACTATGAGGGTATATGTGAACTTCTCCCCATATCTAAAATGCCGGAAAAGCCCGGAGATGCAGGCTATTCCGACATATAAGAATTTCTAAAGAGTTAATATAAATTCACCAATTATTTTTATAAATATTTCTTCAGCATATCCGCTTTATCCAGCCTCTCCCAAGGCAAATCCAAATCATTCCGGCCAAAATGCCCATAAGCCGCTGTCTGCTTATAAATCGGCCTGCGCAAATCCAGCATCTTGATAATCCCCGCCGGGCGCAAATCAAAGTTTTCACGTATAATTTCTACCAGCTTATCGTCTTCCACTTTTCCTGTACCGAAAGTATCCACCATGATAGAAGTGGGCTGTGCTACACCGATGGCATAGGACAGTTGGATTTCACATTTTTCAGCAAGCCCCGCTGCTACGATATTTTTCGCCACATAGCGTGCCGCATAAGCTGCGGAACGGTCCACCTTCGTGCAGTCCTTACCGGAAAAAGCACCGCCGCCGTGACGGGCATAGCCACCGTAAGTATCTACAATAATCTTACGGCCCGTCAGCCCTGCATCGCCGTGAGGGCCTCCGATTACAAAACGCCCCGTCGGGTTGATGTAAAATTTCGTATTTCCATCAATCAACTCTGTAGGAAGCACCGGCTCAAATACATATTTTTTAATATCCTCATGAATTTGCTCCTGGGTAACATCTTCATCATGCTGGGTGGAAAGCACCACTGCTTCCAGACGCAGCGGCTTGCCTTGTGCATCGTATTCTACGGATACCTGGCTCTTTCCGTCCGGCCTTAAATATTTTAAAGTGCCATCCTTGCGCACCAACGTCAGCTGACGCACCAATTTGTGCGCCAAAGCTATGGAATAAGGCATATACTCTTCCGTTTCATTGGTTGCATAGCCGAACATCATGCCTTGATCCCCGGCGCCGATTGCTTCGATTTCTTCGTCTGTCATTTTCTTCTCAACGCTTTCCTGCTTTGCTTCCAAGGCTTTATCCACGCCCATTGCGATATCGGAGGACTGCTCGTCAATCGCTACTAAAACAGCGCAAGTATTGCCATCAAAACCGTACTCCGACTTTGTATAACCGATTTCTTTAATCGTTTCTCTTGCAATTTTAGGAATATCCACATAAGCATTCGTAGTGATTTCACCCGTTACCAGTACAAAACCGGTACATGTAGCCACTTCGCAGGCCACACGGCTCATAGGGTCTTCGGCCATTAATGCATCCAGGACTGCATCGGAAATAGCATCGCAGACTTTATCGGGATGCCCTTCTGTTACGGACTCCGATGTAAATAAAAATTTTTCCATATTTTCCTCTTTTCTGCACGGCTTTTGGGTTAGGCAAGTCTGCGGTATCCGTGCTGACGCAAACTTTCCGATAAAAGAATCCCTTCTTTTATCCATTTCTCTTCTGGTTGCTTCATAGGAACAGTTTCCTAATAGAAAAAGTCCGCTATCATAAGCGGACTCGATAATCGATAATCAAATCCTCTTATTGTTCGATTCATCACAGCAGATAATATCTACTGTCAATCATTACTCGCTCAGGTAGGCACCTTCCTCATCAGGGGTTGCCGTGGCTTCATAGGTCCTATGTACCTCCACCACTCTGAATAAGAGATTCTGCACAATATTGAATTTTCATATCTGTGGATTAGCATACAATATATTTTGAAGGTTGTCAATATGCCATATGATTTTTTTAGTGAATTTTTTGCTGGAATCGTTACAATTCACGGCCTAGCCGATAAAGAAAACCCCGCAGTTATTGATAGCGGGGTTTTTGCATGGTTAATAGAGGTGCCTGTATATTTTTAACATCACACCTCCAGACCGGCATTAAATCTCTCTT